>UMKG01027125.1_pt1 | contig 9876 bp, 8 predicted proteins | sample 1966261 | NCBI WGS metagenome assembly UMKG01 (sample SAMEA4836169, study PRJEB28245) | human gut metagenome | biome: gut microbiome; material: fecal sample | place: Denmark | collected 2008 | reverse complement strand
CCACTTTTTAGCTTAATTTTGCTTTTCCGGTACAAAGTTCGTAGTAGCGACCTTTCAATGCCATAAGTGCATTATGGTCACCGCGTTCAATAATTTCACCGTGTTCCAAAACCATAATTGCATTTGAATTGCGAACAGTTGAAAGCCTGTGGGCAATAACAAATACGGTTCTGCCAATCATAAGCCTATCCATACCGTGCTCAATATGAAGCTCTGTACGGGTATCGATTGAAGATGTGGCTTCATCAAGAATCATTACAGGCGGGTCGGCAACAGCCGCACGGGCAATTGCAAGAAGTTGCCTTTGGCCCTGGCTGAGATTTCCGCCGTCACCGGTGATAACCGTGTTATATCCGTCAGGAAGCCTGCGAATGAACGAGTGGGCAGAAGCGAGTTTAGAAGCTTCGATACATTCTTCATCCGTTGCGTCAAGCCTGCCGTAGCGGATATTATCCATAATAGTGCCTGTGAACATATGAGTATCCTGCAATACTATTGCAAGGCTCTTTCTCAAATCATCTTTTTTAATACGCTTAATGTCGATTGAATCATAAGTGATTGAGCCATCTTGAATATCATAAAAACGATTGATAAGATTTGTAATAGTGGTTTTGCCTGCACCGGTTGAACCTACAAATGCGATTTTTTGCCCCGGCTTTGCATAAAGGTTAATATCCTTTAACACCTGCTTTTCGGGAACATAGCTGAAATCAACATCTGTGAAAACAACTTTGCCCTCAACAGGAATTTTCTTATCCCCGTCAACCCAAAACCATTTTTTACCGTCTTGTGTTTTTTCTTCACTTAAAGTTACTGTTCCCTCATCAACTTCCGAATCCATATCCATAATTTCAAACACACGCTCAGCACCTGCAAGGGCAGAAAACACTGTGTTCATTTGGTTTGCAATTTGGTTAATCGGCTGGGTAAATTGCTTTGAATAACTGAGGAAAGTAAAGTATGTGCCTATATCAAGACTGCCGGTTAATGCCAATAAACCGCCGACAAGCGCGATTGTTGCATAGCTTGCATTGTTAACACCGGTTGAGCAAGGTCCCATTATGCCTGAATAAAAGTTAGCGTTTGTAGCAGCTTTTCTGAAGTCTTCATTAGTTTCTTCAAATTGATCAATAGCCTGCTGCTCGTGATTGAAAACTTTAATTACTTTCATTCCCTCAACGGTTTCTTCAATATTACCGTTCATAACACCGAGGTTTTTCTGTTGCTGCCTAAAATATTTTCTTGACTGCTTGCCGATTCTTGAAACAATGACAAGCATAATGATAAGAAAAACAAGAGCAAAAGCAAAAAGAGTCGGGCTTAAAATTATCATCATCGCAACTATGCCGACGAATGTAAATACCGAAGAAACAAGCTGAACCATTGACTGTTCAAGCATCATTTGAACATTATCAACATCATTTGTAAATCGGCTCATAATTTCGCCGTGAGTTTGCGAATCAAAATATTTAAGCGGTAAAGTCTGCATATGGTCAAAAAGGTCTTTACGAATAATATTTGTAGTTTTATATGCAATATTTACCATTATTTTACTTTGTGCAAATGAAAAAATCGACGCACCTACATAAAACAAGGTTAAAACAACAAGATTTTTAACAAGTGTTTTAATACCCTCATTCATAAAAGTACCTGCTTTTATGGATGCCGCAATATCATTAAGAATCGGCTTTAAGCAGTAAGACGCCAAAAGGTTGCACACCGTACTTAATATAAGCATTAAAAATACAAGAATTAAGAAGAGCTTGTTTTTGCCCATATATTTAAGAATTCTTGTAAATGTCTTTTTGGCATTTTTGGGCTTTTTGAAATCATTTCTTCTGCCCGGAGGTCCCATTGGTGGCATTATTCAAGCACTCCTTTCTGCTGTGTATTATAAATTTCCTGATAAATTTCATTGGTTTTCATAAGTTCTTCGTGGTTGCCTATGCCCTTAATTTCACCGTCATCTACTACAAGAATTTCATCTGCATCTTTAACAGAAGAAATTCGCTGTGCGATAATAAATACAGTTGTATCCTTAAGGTCGCTGTAAAAACTTTCACGAATTTTTGCTTCCGTTGCAGTATCAACCGCACTTGTTGAATCATCAAGAATAAGAATTTTAGGTTTTTTAATCATTGCACGGGCAATACAAAGCCTTTGCTTCTGACCGCCCGAAAGATTAAGACCGCCCTGTGAAAGATATGTGTTATATCCGTCAGGCTGTTCGTTAACAAACGCATCTGCCTGCGATGCCTTGCACGCTGCAACAATTTCTTCGTGTGTTGCGTCTTTTTTACCCCAGCGTATATTTTCTTCAATTGTACCGCTGAAAAGTACATTTTTTTGAAGTACGACACCTATCATTTCACGAAGTGCTTTAAGGTCATACTCCCTTACATCAACACCGTCAATAAGCACACTGCCGCCTGTAACATCATAAAGGCGCGGAATAAGGTTTACAAGGCTTGATTTACCGCAGCCTGTACCGCCCACAATACCGATAATTTGGCCTGCTTTTGCTTTAAACGAAACATTTTCAAGAATATTATCACCCTTTGATTCAGGGTCATATTTAAAGTTTACATTTCTGAATTCAACTTCGCCTTTAGGTTCGGTAGGAACAAAAGGATTTTCAGGGTTAACGATATCAATTTCGGTATCAAGAACTTCAACCACACGCTCACCGCAAGCTTTACCTCTTGCAAGCTGAAGAAGCATCATTGAAATCATTACGAGGTTCATAAGAATTTGAACAACATAAGATGCAAATACTGAAATTTGACCTACCTGCATAACACCCTCATTGGCTGAAAGTGCGCCCTTATAATATGTGAACACGATTACAGCGTTAAAAAGAAGCATCATGACAGGCATTACTGTTACAATAAGGCCTGATGCCATAGCACCTTGCTTTGCAAGTTCATCCGAAGAATTATGGAATTTATCCTTTTCATGCTCCTCACGAACAAAGGCTTTAACCACACGCATACCGATAAGGTTTTCCTGTACAACACGGTTAACATTATCAACCTTTTTCTGCATTTTTTGAAACATAGGAAAACCGAATTTCATAATAAGAGCAACAATTACTATGATAATCGGCAGCATAATAAGAAGTGTTGCCGACATTTTAGGGTTAATCCTTACTGCCATAACTGCCGCCACCACCAAAAGTGCCGGACCTCTTACAAGAATACGAAGTGACATCATAACAACATTTTGAAGCATTGTAATATCATTTGTAAGTCTTGTTGTAAGTGAAGCGGTAGAAAATTCATCAATATTTCTAAATGAAAAATTGCTTATTTTTTTATACACATCATTTCTGAGCCTGTATGCAAAGCGCTGGCTTACTATTGCAGAGGCTTTCATTGTGCCTATACCGCCGCAAAGACCGATACACGCAAGCCCAAGCATAGCAAAGCCCATTTTTAAAACATAAGCTTTTGCATCTTCAGGTGTAGTTGCAACATTAACCGTTTCATAAATATTATTTGCAAGTGACGGAAGTGCAAGCTCACATATGGATTCAACAATCATACCAAGCGCACTGAGAAATGCAAGAAAGCCAAGCCCTTTAAGATATTTTCCTAATTTTTTTAACATTCACTTTCATCTCCTTTTTCGCGGCAATCGCCGCATTCTTCTAATAAATTATCAATTGCTGTTTGCAAATAATGTGCAAACTTGAGAGCAGTATCCTTATCCATTCCTTTTGTAATCACAGCCTCAAGCTCATCCATTTTGGCTTTTATGTTTTTCGGTACAGCCTTCGCCTTATTTGTAGGGTAAAGATGCATTATTCTTGCATCCTTTTCATCCGGCTTTTTCAAAATAAAGCCTGCTTTTTCCATTCTTTTAATTGATACGCTCATAGTCGGCAGTGAAACGCCGCACGAACTTGCAAGTTTACTTGAAGTAATACCCTCATTTTCAATCAACGCAAAGATAATATCCTGTTGGCCCGAATAAAGCCCCTCTTGTGCAATAACTTCGTTAAACCTGCAACGAATTAAGCGTGACAAAAAACTAACTCTCGGCCCTACAAGGTTTTCCGGCGGTGCCTGCTTGCGCTTATAATTCATTATTTCACCACTCTTTCCGCCTAAATTTCTATTTCAATTACTATTTTTTAATAATGTTAGTCAACTAATATTAGCCGACTAAACGGTATTTTAGCACAATTTAACAAAAAGTCAAGAATAATATTGTAAACGATATATGAATGTGATAAAATACCAAATAGAACAAGCACAAACTATCGTTATATAAATATGTATAGGTGAAATATGGATTATAATTTATATGATATTAACACAATAAAAAAAATATTATCCAAATACGGATTTACATTTTCAAAGGCACTTGGGCAAAACTTTTTGATTGACCCCGATGTATGTCCCCAAATGGCTGAATCGCTTAATGCGGATGATAAAACAGGCGTACTTGAAATCGGCCCGGGCATAGGTGTGCTTACAAAAGAGCTTGGAAAAGTTGCAAAAAAAGTAGTTTCTATTGAGCTTGATAAAAGGCTTTTGCCTGTGCTTGAAGAAACGCTCGGTGATTATGATAATATTGAAATAGTAAACGGCGATGTAATGGAGCTTGATTTAAAAGCTTTGATAGAAGAAAAGTTTGAGGGTTGCAGCAATATAAAAGTATGTGCAAATTTGCCTTATTATATAACTTCACCGATAATAATGATGCTTCTTGAAAGCGAACTTAATATTGACGAAATAGTTGTAATGGTGCAAAAAGAAGCAGGCGAAAGGCTTTGTGCGAAGGTAGGTACAAGGCAGGCAGGTGCAGTCAGCGTTGCAGTTAATTTTTATGCAGACGGAGAAATTCTTTTTGATGTGCCAAGGGAAAGCTTTATGCCAAGCCCAAAGGTTGACAGTGTGGTTATCAGGTTAAAAATAGGCAACGAATGTAAATATGAAATTGAAAATAAAAAGAAATTCTTTTCTGTTGTTAAATGTGCATTTGCACAAAGAAGAAAGACTGCATTAAACAGCATTTCAAACACAATGGGTGTGCCTAAAGCAAAGCTTACTGAAATTTTTGAAGAATTAGGGTTGGATATTAACATCAGGCCCGAAAAGCTGACTATGGAAAATTTGATTGAACTATCAAAAAAAATATGAAAGGATAAAAGCCATATATGAAAGATAACACAAAAGTTTTTGAAGATTACAGTGTACCGAAAGCAGTATGCACAATGGCATTGCCGAGTATGCTGAGTATGCTTATAAATATAGTATATAACCTTGCAGATACATTTTTTGTAGGCCAAACCGGTGACAGTAACCAAGTAGCCGCGGTTTCCGTTTCAATGCCGCTGTTTTTGCTGTTTATCGCTATGGGCAACCTTTTCGGTGTCGGCGGATGTGCATTTATAAGCCGTTCACTCGGTGAGGGTAAAAAAGACAGGGTTAAAACCATAAGCGCGTTTTGCATTTATTCCGCAATCGGTGTCGGCGTTTTAATCGGCGCAATATTTCTTATATTTAAAAATCAAATTCTTATGCTTGTAGGTGCAAGTGAAAATACGGTTGGTTTAGCGGCAGATTATCTCAAGTGGGTGGCAATCGGCGCTCCGTCAATCGTACTTGCAATCACTTCATCAAACCTTGTAAGAGGTGAGGGTGCGGCAAAGGAATCAATGATAGGTTCGGTTATCGGCCAAATCACCAATATTATACTTGACCCGATTTTCATTCTTCACACCGGGGATAAACTTTTCGGTATTACAATGCCTTTTGGGCTTGATATGGGTGTAGCAGGCGCAGCAATTGCAACTGTTATCGGCAATATCGTAACAGTGATTTACTTCCTTATTTATTTCCTTAAAGGTAAAAGTATATTAAGCATTACACCGGCACGCTTTTCTATGAAAAACGGAATAACAAAAGGTGTTGTTTCAGTTGGGCTTCCTGCCGCAATTAACAATCTTTTGATGAGTATAAGCAATATTATTGTAAATGTTGTTCTTATAAAATACGGTGACAACGCTGTTGCTTCAATGGGAATTGCAATGAAAGCAAATATGCTTGTAGTAATGCTTCAAATAGGTCTTGGCCAGGGTGTACAGCCGCTTATAGGCTACTGCTACGGTGCAGAAAATTACAAGAGAATGAGAAAATGCCTGCGTTTCAGCGTTATTTGCAATGTAATTATAGGTTCGGTTATGACAGTCTTTTACCTTTTGTTTAGGCAAAATGTTATTGAAATGTTTATTAACGATGCCGATGTTATCAATCTCGGTGTTAAAATGCTTCTTGCACTTATGGCTCCCGGCCCTGTTATCGGAATTATGTTTGTACTCAACTTCTCGTTTCAGGGAATGGGAAAAGGTGTGCAAAGTATGGTGCTGTCACTCGGCAGGCAAGGTCTTATTTATGTGCCGATGCTGTTTATTATGAACAAATTCATCGGACTTGAAGGCGTAATTTGGGCGCAGGCAATAGCAGACTTCTGCTGTGTGATTATGAGTGTTATAATGTACGCATTTGTTAATAAAGGAATTAAAAAACGAGAAAGCTCACTTGTAAAATAGTATAAATGAAACCAAAAAAATAATATAAATGAAACCAAAAGCGTTGGAGAAATCAAATCTCCAACGCTTTTACTTATGTGCTTATTAAGTTAAGTCTGCGCATCTTACAATTTCAAACCCATTATATTTTCTTTCTGCTTTTGCTTTTCGGCAAGCCCGTCAAGCCTTTTAAATTCCTTTTTAAATACAAACAGCAAATAAATTGCACCGAGTGTCCAACTTAAAGGTTCGGCAATGCAAGCGCCTAAATATCCCCAAAGCGGAATAAAAAGATAAGCGGCAGCAATTTTGGAGACAAGTTCCATTGAACTTGATATAATAGGCGGCATTTTTCTGTCAACAGATTGAATTGAAAATCGAAGTGTAAAAAGAAGCCCCAAAACAAAATAAAAAGGTGCATTTATTCTTAAATACATCTGCGTGTTATCAAATACAACCTGTGACGCACTGCCAGTAACAAGCCTTGCAATTTGACCGCCGAAAAACCATAAAATAAAAAAGGTGAAAACTGACCAAATAAGCGAATATATTGTGCTGTATTTTATTGAAGCCTTAATTCTTCCTATTTTAAGTGCACCGTAATTTTGACCGACGAAAGTTGAACACGCTGTTCCGATAGTAACAAGAGGCTGCATAAACATCTCTGCCACTTTTCTTGAACCCAAATGCGCCGCAATAATATCTTCGCCCAATGCGTTAATTGAGCCTTGCATTATGATTGAACCGATAGAAAAAATAGAATTCATCACAGCCATTGCCATTCCGGTAGACATCATATTTTTAAACAAGGAAGCTGAAAAATGAAAATCATTCTTTTTAAGTCTGATTATTTTGAAATTTTTCAATATAACAACAAAACATAAAATCACAGATAAAAGCTGTGCCAAAACAGTTGCAACAGCTGCGCCTTTAACACCCATTTGCGTAAATTTAATCAGCACATAATCAAGAATAATATTAAGCACGCTTGAAAAAATCAAAAAAATAAAGCGGTGTTTTACTATCCCCGAGTGAACGCAAAATAACAGCCTCAAGATTATAAAGCATAGGTACAATAATAAATACCAAAATAACAGAAATGTAACTGTTTGCTTCATTAAGCCTTGCCGCCGGTGTATTTAAAGCATGAAGCATAGGCCGGCTCATAAAAATGCTGAATATACAAACTATCAGCGAAAACAATACATTTATTGAAAGTGAAATTGCAACGCTCTTTTTAAGCTTTTTAAAATCTTTTGCACCAAAGCACTGCGCGATTATAATTCCAAATCCACCGTTAAGTCCCCAGGCAAAACTTAAAACAAGACTGTTTACTGTTGAGCTTGCGCCGATTGCAACAAGCGCATTATCACCCAAAATATGCCCCGCAATTGCTGTATCGGCAAGATTATAAAATTGTTGAAAAACATTGCTCAAAAGTGTGGGAAAAGCGAAAAACAAAAGAAGTTTTGCAACATTGCCCTGTGTTAAATCCTTGGTCTTTGCCATAAACTATTTCTTTTTATCCTTTTTTCTGTTTCTTAAAACTATCATAAATACCATTCCTGCAATACCGCCGATTGCATTCATCATCATATCGGTCATAGTATCAACAAGGCCGAGATAGCCATATTCATTATGATATTTTGATAAATCAAACATTGCGGTTTCAGCCCCGGCTTTTGCAAGCTGAAGATTTGTACCGTGAAAATAATCCATTAAAAATTCATAAAATTCCCAGCCAACTGCTATTGAAAGTGCAAACATCAATGAAAAAATTGCCGCCAATGTTGCCGCACACTGCCCTTTTTTACGCTGAATAACACAGGCAAAATCATACCCGAAAACAGCACATACCAAGCCTGAAACAATGTGCATAAAATTATCAAACCACGAAATTTTATCAAAAAATCCAAAGTATGAGCCTATTACTATTCCGATAAAAATTATAATATTAAGCATCGTTTGGCTGAGCGGCGGCACTTCCTCAATAAAACTGCCGTTACCGAAAACTTGAAACATATCCCAAAGATGAGTAAATATAAAGCCGAACACGCTTTCAAAACCCATTACCATATCTCCGTGAGCAAACGAATAAATTGCACAAATAATCATTGCAATGCGAACTATTATCCAAAAAACAAATTGAGCTTTTGGTATTTTTGAGATAGGGTCTTTTTTAATTTTATAAGCCATTTTTACACCGCCTGAATTTTATACGCACTATTTTATCATATATGCTAAAAAAGTCAATTTATTATTATAAAGTGGCTAAAACGCGCCGAATAAAAACAAATTAACCTTTTTGCCTCCCTTGTAAAGGGAGGTGGGTGCAACTTGTTGCACTCGGAGGGATTATGAAAAAGAGCTCGGACATCGAGTCCAAGCTCTTTTTTGGCGCTTTTTGTCTTTTGCTCGGGGGCAGTACCATCGTACAGCTCCCACTCGCAAAATACAAAATTTATCTCACTTTATCAAAGCCTTACAGTATTTTATAAAATTTATACGCGTGCAACTCCGTCTTTAATTGCTGCGTCTGCAACTGCTTTTGCTACCGTATCTTTAATTCTTTCATCAAATGCATAAGGAAGAATATAATCAACGCTGAGCTTATCATCATCGACAAGAGATGCAATGGCATACGCTGCGGCAATTTTCATATTTTCTGTGATTTGGCTTGCTCTTACATCGAGTGCGCCGCGGAAAATTCCCGGAAATGCAACAACATTGTTAATCTGATTTGGAAAATCAGAGCGACCCGTTCCTACAATTTTAGCACCTGCCGCTTTAGCTTCATCAGGCATAATTTCAGGTGTAGGATTTGCCATAGCAAGTACAACAGGGTCGGTATTCATAGTTTTAATCATATCTTGTGTAAGAACGCCCGGTGCTGAAACACCGATGAAAATATCCGCACCCTTAACTGCGTCTGCAAGTGTGCCTTTAGTCATTTCTCTATTTGTAACCTGTGCAATAGCTTGCTTTGAAGGGTTAAGATTATCCCTACCTTCATAAATAGCGCCTGTTCTGTCACAAAGAATAACATCGCGAAGGCCCAAAGTCATAAGAAGCTTTGCAATTGCAATGCCTGCCGCACCCGAACCGTTGATTACAGCTTTACATTCACCGAGTTTTTTGCCTGTAAGCTTTGTCGCATTGATAAGAGCCGCTGAAACAACAACTGCCGTACCGTGCTGGTCATCATGGAAAATAGGAATATCGCACTTTGCTTTAAGCTTTTCCTCAATTTCAAAACAACGAGGAGCCGAAATATCTTCAAGATTTATTCCGCCGAATGAACCGCTGATATTATAAACGGTTTCAACAAATTCATCCAC
>UMKG01072966.1_pt1 | contig 9894 bp, 6 predicted proteins | sample 1966261 | NCBI WGS metagenome assembly UMKG01 (sample SAMEA4836169, study PRJEB28245) | human gut metagenome | biome: gut microbiome; material: fecal sample | place: Denmark | collected 2008 | reverse complement strand
AAGCTGGCCGCCGATGCAGACCATCACACCAGCCTGACCTACGCCCCCTACACTTCCGAGCTGACGCTGGACCGCAGCTATGCCGGTTCCCGTGCCGACATCGTGCACCGCCGCAGCTGCAAGGTTCGCAGCCAGAACGGTGCGCTCAAGCTCCGCATCCTGCTGGACAAAAACAGCATCGAAGTTTTCGCCAACGATGGCGAGCAGACCATGACCGCATGGATCTATACTCCCCAGTCTGCCGACGGCATCACCTTTGCTGCCGATGGCAAGGCAACTGTTACGGTGGAACAGTTTGAGCTGAATCTGTAACCTGATCTTCCCTTCATTTCTCCTTCATCAATACAGCCCCGTTCTGGATTCCTTCACCAGAACGGGGCTGTGCTTTTTGTATCGGTTCTATGCGCTCTATTTTGATGACGGAGCTTTTTGTCGGGGCGATTCAGCTCACTTGCCCAGATGCCAGATGTCGCGGTCATACTCGGCGATGGTGCGGTCGGAGGAGAACATCCCCGCTTTGGCAATGTTCACCAGACACTTGCGCCGCCAGCCCATGGGGTCGCAGGCGTAATCGCTGAGGGCCTGCCCCTTCCGCACGACGTAGGCGTTGAAGTCCGGCAGGGTCTGGAACCAGTCCTTGTGGATCAGCTCGTCGTGGAGGCGGGTCAGGTTTTCGGCGTGACCGGCGGCCAGCATCTCGGGGCCGGTCAGGAAGTCGATGGCCCGGCGGATGTTGGCGTCGCCCTTCACCCACTGGGCCGGGTCGTAATCACCCACGGCATAGCGGTGGATGACCTGATCGGAGGTCTGGCCGAAGATATAGATGTTCTCTTCGCCCACCTGCTGGCTGATCTCCACATTGGCACCGTCCATGGTGCCCAGCGTCAGCGCACCGTTCAGCATGAACTTCATGTTGCCGGTGCCGGAGGCCTCCTTGGAGGCAAGACTGATCTGCTCGGACAGGTCACAGGCCGGGATGAGCTTTTCGGCGGCGGTGACATTGTAATTCTCCACAAAGACCACCTGCAGCCACTTGGATACCTCCGGGTCGGCGGCGATGACCTTGGAAAGGGTCAGCAGGGCGTGGATGATGTCTTTGGCAATGGTGTAGGCCGGAGCGGCTTTGGCACCGAAGATGCTCACCAGCGGGACAGCGGGCAGGTGCCCGGCCTTGATCTCGTAGTACTGGTGGATGAGGTACAGTAGATTCAGCTGCTGACGCTTGTACTCATGCAGGCGCTTGGACTGAATATCAAACAGGGCAGAGGAGTTCACCTGCACCTTCTGGGTGCGCAGCAGCCAGTCTGCCAGCGCTTCCTTGTTGGCCTTCTTCACGGCGGTCAGCTCGCCGAGCACGGTCTCGTCGTCGGCAAAGGCCAGCAGCTTTTCCAGTTCAGTTGCGTCCTTGCGGAAACCGAAGCCGATGCGCTGTTCCAGCACAGCGGTCAGGCGTGGGTCGCATTCCAGCAGCCAGCGGCGGAAGGTGATGCCGTTGGTCTTGTTGTTGAACTTTTCCGGGTACAGCTCGTAGAAGCCGTGCAGCTCGGAATTTTTCAAAATCTCGGTGTGCAGCGCTGCCACGCCGTTGGTGGAGTGGGTGAAGTGGATGTCCATGTGGGCCATGTGCACCCGGTCGTCCTTGTCGATGATGGCAAGGCTCTCATCCTTGGTGCGGGTGCGGGCCAGCGCGTCCAGCTTTTCGATAATGGGCATCAGCTGGGGCACAACGGCATCCAGATAGGCGCGGGGCCACTTTTCCAGCGCCTCGGCCAGAATGGTGTGGTTGGTGTAGGCGCAGGTCTTGGTGACGATCGCTACGGCCTCCTCAAACTCGATGCCCTTCTCGCCCAGCAGCCGGATCAGCTCCGGGATGACCATGCTGGGATGGGTGTCGTTGATCTGGATGGCGGCGTAGTCGGCCAGATCGTGATAGCTGCAGCCCCGGGCGGCGCACTCGGCCAGAATGAGCTGGGCACCGGCGGAGACCATCAGGTACTGCTGGTACACCCGCAGACGGCGGCCTGCCTCGTCGGAGTCGTCCGGGTAGAGGAAGAGGGTCAGGTTCTTGTCGATGGCGGTCTTGTCGAACGCGATGCCGTCGTGGACGATGCTCTCGTCGATGGTGTCCAGATCGAACAGGTTCAGGGTGTTGGTGCGGCCCTCGTAGCCGGTGACGGCCAGCTTGTACAGCCGGGCGGTGTACTCTTTGCCCGCCAGCTCCACCGGATAGGTGACGTCGGTCTTTTCGGCCCAGCTGTGGGCGGTCAGCCACGGGTCGGGCTTTTCGTTCTGGACGCCGTCCTCAAAGGACTGGTGGAACAGGCCGAAGTGATACCGCAGGCCCACGCCGTCGCCGGGCAGGCCCAGCGTTGCGAGTGAGTCCAGAAAGCAGGCCGCCAGACGGCCCAGACCGCCGTTGCCCAGAGAAGGTTCCGGCTCCACTTCTTCGATGTCCGACAGGCGCTTTCCGGCAGCGGCCAGTGCAGACCGGGCTTCCTCGTACAGCCCCAGATTGATGAGGTTGTTGGACAGCAGCTTGCCGATGAGAAATTCGGCACTGATATAGTACAGCTTGCGGCCGGTGACGGGCTGCACACGGTCTGCGCTCTTCTGCCGGACAAGCTCCAGCAGAGCGAGGTACAGCTCCTGATCCGTGCAGTCGGCCAGCGGCTTGCCCGTGAGATTCTGTAAGGTCTCGGTGAAGTTCATAAATGGATCCTCCTTTGCTACGGAAAACAGGTTTGACATCTGCAATTCAAGATATACCACATAAAACAATCAAAATCTTGCCTTAAAAGTGCAGACTATGGTACAATCCTATCATCAGGAGGTGAGACGATGCAAAATCAGGCTTCTTTGCAGGAAACCAAGCAGCACGGTGCCGTGCGGTTCCCGTTTAATCTGTATCCCTGCACCATCCCGGGGGATTTCCCGCAGGTGGCGCTCCACTGGCAGGAGAGCATGGAGCTGGTCTTTGTCAAGCGCGGCGCGGGGCTGGTGCAGGTGGGCGCTGTGCCTTACCCGGCCCGCATGGGGGACATCTTCGTCTTTACGCCCGGCACCCTCCACGCCCTGCGGCAGACGGAGGGACAGTCCATGGAATACGAGAATCTTATTTTTGAGCTGGAGCTTCTGGGCGGCGCAGAGGACCTTTGCGCCGAGAAATATCTGCTTCCGCTCCAGAGCGGGCGGCTGTCGCTGCCTGCCCGTCTGACCCCAAACGATTTGTGCTATCTTCAGGCTGCCGCCTGTCTGCGGGAGGTGGAGGAGGCCAACCGCTCGAAGCTCCCCGGCTATGAGCTGCTGGTCAAGGGGGCGCTGCTGCGCTTTCTGGCCCTGCTCATTGCACAGGGAAAGCAGCAGCTCCCCGCAGAGACCGCCGACACCCAGCGGCTGAAAGCCGTCCTGCAATGGCTCTCGGCCCATTATGCTGAGGCGCTTCGGGTCGCCGATGCTGCCGGGGTCTGCTCCTTCAGCGCCAGCCACTTCATGCGATGGTTCCGGCAGATGACGGGGCAGAGCTTCATCGCTTTTCTGAACGAATACCGCCTGAACGCCGCCGCCGAAGCGCTCCAGACCACGGATGAGACCATCCTGACCATCGCCTCCCGGTGCGGGTTTGAAACTCTCTCCTATTTCAACCGGGCCTTCAAGGCACACTTCGGCATGACGCCGCGGGAATACCGGAAAAAATAGGAGAGGGCAAGCCACCTGAAAAGAAAAATCATCCGCGATAAGATCTCACGAGGCACAGACCGTTCATGAGAAATGATCGCGGATGATTTTTTGTTTTGAACTCAGACCTCCGGCGGCGGGCAGCAGCTCTCCCGTGGGATGAGCTGGTGCGGCACGATGATCTTTGTGGCCAGAAGGTTCGGGTTCTCGATGTGGTTGATGGTCTGGCTGGCGGCTTCCATGCCCAGCTGGTAGGGGTTGACGTCCACGGTGGTCAGCTGGGGGCTGGTGATGCGGGAGAACAGTGAGTTGTTGAAGGACACGATGGAGAGGTCTTTGGGGATGCGCAGCCCCAGCTTGCCGCAGAACTGCTCCAGCACCACGGCAAGGATGTCGTCGCTGACCAGCATGGCGGTGGGATGGTCCGGGGCGGTGAGGAGGGCCTTCAGCGGCTCCTCGTAAGCATCGTTCAGGGTGCTGACCTCCACGCAGTCCTCTTCGCGGGGGGTGATGCCGTGCTTGAGCAGGGACATCTGGTAGCCCCGCCTGCGCTCTGCCGAAAACAGCATCGCATTGCTGACCCCGAAGTAGGCGATGCGGCGGTGGCCCAGCTCGTAGAGGTAATCGGCGGCTTCCTCTCCCGCAAGAGCATTGTCATTGTCGATGTAGATGGTCTGGTTGGCCGACTGTGCCGCCTTGCCCACAATGACATGGAGCAGCCCTTCGCCGCGCAGATAGGCCGCCACCGGGCAGTCCTTTTTGGAATAGAGCAGGATGAAGCCGTCCGCCTGTGCGTTGGCCACCATGCTCTGGATGGCGTCCAAGATCTCTGCATCGTCCTGCCCGGTGATGACCGTGTTCACATATCGCCGCTGGTTGCAGAACTGCCCGATGCCGCGGATGATCTCCAGATGGAATGCGTTTTCGTAGACATCCCGCTGGGAGGAGGGCAGAATGATGCCGATGGTCTTGGAAAACGCCTCCACCGGCTCGGCCTCAAAGTTCGGCTCATAGCCCAGCTGTGCCATGACGCGGCGCACCCGCTCCTTGGTGTCCCGGCTGATGGAGGGGCTGTCCTTGCAGGTGCGGGACACGGTGGAGGGGGAGACCCCCGCCGCCGCCGCGACATCTTTGATGGTAACTGCCATAGTCTGTTCCTCCCTGATGTAATAGCTCTATTGTAAAGCGGTTCCCACGCGATGTCAATGTTTGCGCAAGGAATTGCGCAAACGGTGCAATCCTGCCCTCTGCGTACCCTCGACAATTTCCACAAAGAATCTCGCAAGCAGTTGTGCGAAACGTAGAAAGTTTATTTTAACTCCAAAAAACTCTTGTAAAAGTTGCGGATTTGGATTATTCTTGTTGCATAAAACTACGCAACTTTAATGCAATAGTTGCGCAGAATGATGCAAGAGGAAGAATGAGGAGGAACATCATGACCACAACGACACGTTCTATTGTCGTGACAGCACCCTTCAGCGGAACACTCGTCCCGCTGAGCGAAGTCCCGGATGAGACCTTTGCCAGCGGCGTTCTGGGCGAAGGCATCGCCATCGAGCCGTCCGATGGGCTGTTCTGCAGCCCGGTGGATGGCACGGTGGAGACCATCGCCGAAACGAAACACGCCATTGGCTTTGCGGCAGACAATGGGCTGGAGATCCTGGTTCATGTGGGTCTGGAGACCGTCAGCCTGAACGGCGAGGGCTTCGAGATCCTTGTGAAAGAGGGCGACCGGGTCAAGGCCGGTCAGCCTGTGGCCAAGGCAGACCTTGCGCTCATCCGGGAGCGGGGCCTGAAAACCATCACTTCCATGGTTCTGACTGGCGGCGCAGACGATATGGAGCTGCACTGTGCCGAGGGTATTGCGGCGGCAGGCAAGACGCCGGTGCTGACCCTGACGGCAAAAGAGGCACAGCCCGCTGAGGCAGCGGAAGCAGCACCTGCGGCCAAGGAGGCCAGCGCAGAGAAGCCGAAAAAGAAGGGCTTCATCAACTTCGACTTTTTGCAGAAGCTGGGCAAGGTGCTGATGACCGTCATCGCCGTCATGCCCGCTGCCGGACTGATGATCAGTCTGGGCAAGCTGGTGCAGATGGGCGGCGGCGACATTGCAGCGGTCATGACCATCGGCACCACCATGGAGAACATCGGCTGGGCGGTCATCAACAATCTGCACATCCTGTTCGCCGTGGCCATCGGCGGCAGCTGGGCGAAGGAGCGTGCCGGCGGTGCCTTTGCGGCCGTGCTGGCGTTTGCCCTCATCAACGTCATCACCGGCAACATTTTCGGCGTCACCAGCGCCATGCTGGAAGACCCCAGCGCCGTGACCCACACCCTGTTCGGGCAGGAGATCGCCGTCAACGGTTACTTTACCTCTGTGCTGGGTGCTCCGGCGCTGAACATGGGCGTGTTCGTGGGCATCATCGCTGGTTTCGTGGGCGGCGTGGCATACAATAAATACTACAATTTCCGCAAGCTGCCGGATGCACTGGCCTTCTTCAACGGCAAGCGCTTCGTGCCCATGGTGGTCATCGGCTACTCGGTGGTCATCTCCATCGTTCTGTCGCTGTTCTGGCCTGTGGTTCAGACCGGCATCAACAACTTCGGCATCTGGATCGCCAACTCTTCCGAGACCTCTCCGATTCTGGCTCCGTTCATCTATGGCACGCTGGAACGTCTGCTGCTGCCCTTCGGCCTGCACCACATGCTGACCATCCCCATGAACTACACCTCCTTCGGCGGCACCTACACCATCGCTACCGGCGTCAACGCAGGCAGTCAGGTGTTCGGTCAGGACCCGCTGTGGCTGGCATGGGCCAACGACCTCATCAACTTCAAGAAGGCTGGTGACATGGCCGCTTACAATAACCTGCTGGCTACCGTTACCCCCGCCCGCTTCAAGGTGGGCCAGATGATCGGTGCTACCGGTCTGCTGCTGGGCATTGCGCTGGCCATGTTCCGCCGGGTGGATGCCGACAAGCGCGCAAACTATAAGTCCATGTTCCTCTCCACCGCGCTGGCTGTCTTCCTCACCGGCGTCACCGAGCCGCTGGAATTCATGTTCATGTTCTGCGCCATGCCACTGTACATCGTGTACGCACTGCTGCAGGGCTGTGCGTTCGCCATGGCAGGCATCATCCATCTGCGCCTGCACTCCTTCGGCAATCTGGAATTCATCACCCGCATCCCCATGTCCCTGCAGGCCGGTCTGGGCGGTGACATCATCAACTTTGTGCTCTGTGTCGCCGCATTCTTTGTCATCGGCTACTTCGTGGCCTACTTCATGATCGGCAAGCTCAAGCTGGCAACGCCGGGCCGTCTGGGCAACTATACCGACGATAACGCGGACGATACCGCCGCCAAGACCGAGAAAAAGTCGGATAACGGTCAGGCCGAGCGCATCATCGCCCTGCTGGGCGGCCGGGAGAACATCGTGCTGGTGGACGCCTGCATGACCCGTCTGCGCGTTACCGTGAAGGACCCCGCCAAGGTCGCCGACCTCGCCGCATGGAAGGCCGAGGGCGCTCTGAGCCTGCTGGTCAAGGGCGACGGAATTCAGGCCGTGTACGGCCCCAAGGCAGACGTCCTGAAATCTGACATCAACGATATTCTGTAAAGACCATGAAACTGTTGACTTTGAATACCCACAGCCTCATCGAGCCGGACTATGAGGCAAAGCGGGAGGCTTTTGTAGATTTCATCGCAGAGGAGCAGCCGGATGTGTTCGCCCTGCAGGAGGTGAACCAGACGGCCTCCGCTCCGCTGCTGTGGGATGTCCCGGCGGGATACTACCCCTGCCCCGGCAATATGGTGCTGCTGAAAGCGGACAACCACGCCGCAGCAGTGGCCCGGATGCTGGAAGAGCGGGGCGTGCAGTATCATTGGAGCTGGCTCCCGGCAAAGATCGGCTACGACAGGTACGATGAGGGGATGGCGGTGTTCAGCCGTGCCCCCATCACCGCCGCCGAAAACCTTCTGCTGAGCAAAAGCAGGGATTATAAATACTGGAAGACCCGCCGTGCACTGGGCATCTGTGCAGGAGATGTTTGGTATTATGCGGTGCACATGGGCTGGTGGAAGGACGAAGAAGAACCCTTCGCGGCCCAGTGGGAAAAGCTGTCACAGGCGGCGGGTGCAAAGCAGACTGCCTTTCTGCTGGGAGATTTCAACAGCGAAGCCGATGTGCGGGGGGAGGGCTACGACCTCATCCTCAGCAGCGGCTGGCAGGATACCTATCGTCTGGCACAGCAGCGGGACGAGGGCTACACCGTCGTGCAGGCCATTGATGGCTGGCGGGATGCCCCGGATGCAGCGGCCAAAAAGCGCATCGACCAGATCTGGTGCTCCAAGGTGCTCGCCGTAAAAAGCAGCCGGGTCGTGTTCAACGGCCTGCGGGAGCCGCAGGTGTCCGACCATGCGGGTATTTTGATCGAGTTATAAAGGAAGGTAAACGAAGATGCAGAGAAGTGCAGGCATTTTGCTGCCCATCAGCAGTCTGCCGTCCCCTTACGGCATCGGCTGCTTTTCGCAGGAGGCATACGACTTTGTGGACTGGCTCAAGGAAGCCGGGCAGACCTACTGGCAGATCCTGCCGCTGGGCGTGACCAGCTACGGCGACAGCCCCTATCAGAGCTTTTCCGCCTTTGCGGGCAATCCGTATTTCATCAGTCTGGATGCTCTGGTGGAGGAAGGGGCGCTGACCGCCGCCGAGTGCAAAAAGGCAAACTTTGGCCGCAAGGCAGATGACATCGACTACAGCCGCCTCTACACAGAGCGGGGCCGCCTGCTGCGGCTGGCCTACTCCCGCAGCGACATCGGCCACAACGAAGCGTTTACGGCGTTCTGCGAGAAAAACAAGTGGTGGCTGGACGATTTTGCCCTGTTCATGGCGGTCAAGGGCCGTTTTGAGGGCAAACCGTGGATCGAGTGGGCCGAGGACATCCGTCTGCGCTGGCAGCCCGCCATGGACTACTACCGCCGGGAGCTGTACTTTGAGGTGGAATACCACAAGTATCTCCAGTTCAAATTTGAGGAGCAGTGGCGCGGGCTGAAAGCCTACGCCAACAGCAAGGGCATCCAGATCATTGGAGACATCCCCATCTATGTGGCGCTGGATTCGGCGGACGCATGGGCAAACCCGGGCCTCTTCCAGCTGGACAAGGAGAATCTGCCCACAGCAGTGGCGGGTGTCCCCCCGGATGGCTTTTCGCCCACCGGCCAGCTCTGGGGCAACCCGCTCTACCGCTGGGAAGCGCACCGCGAGACCGGCTACCAGTGGTGGATCACCCGCTTGTGGTACTGCTTCGAGCTGTACGACGTGGTTCGCATCGACCACTTCCGCGGCTTCGACGAGTATTTCTCCATCCCCTACGGCAGCGAGACCGCCGCGCCGGGCCACTGGGAGAAAGGCCCCGGTATCGAGCTGTTCCGCGCTGTGGAGCAGGCACTGGGCAAGCGGAACATCATCGCGGAAGACCTTGGCTACATGAGCGACACCGTGCGTCAGCTGGTGCGGGACAGCGGCTTCCCCGGCATGAAGGTGCTGGAATTTGCTTTTGACTCCCGGGATACCGGCAGTGCCAGCGACTATCTGCCCCACAACTACTCTGTGAACAGTGTGGCCTATACCGGAACCCACGACAACGAAACGCTGGTATCGTGGTACAAGACCATCACTGCCGCCGAGCGTACCATGGTGCGGGACTATCTGTACGACTACGCCACCCAAGAGGAGCAGCTCTATAAAAGCATGATCGCACTGATCCTGCGCAGCGCAGCGGCGACCTGCATCATCCCCATGCAGGACTGGCTGGGGCTGGACAACTCCGCCCGCATCAATCAGCCCTCCACCGTGGGCCAGAACTGGTGCTGGCGGCTGAAAAAGACCCAGCTGACCAAGAAGCTCCAAAAGGAGATCGGCCAGATGACCACCCGCTACGGGCGGAAGAACTGGGCCTGACCGCAAATGCGGCCCATAACTGCATAAGCATGACAACGCCCCCGCTTCGGATGTTCTCCGAGGCGGGGGCGCTTTTTCGTATGGGGTCATTCTACCGATGCAAGAATAGAACGCATTTCTTCTGTTATGTGCTGGAGGTCTGTGCAGAGCTGTGCGATTTCCAAGGCGGGCACAGATGGATTACGCAAGCCACGCTGCTAAAAACAGCCCACTGGGCTGTTTTTGCGCTGTCTTCTGCGACAGCGCCGCAGCTGTTCGAATCC
>UMKG01015226.1_pt1 | contig 9897 bp, 10 predicted proteins | sample 1966261 | NCBI WGS metagenome assembly UMKG01 (sample SAMEA4836169, study PRJEB28245) | human gut metagenome | biome: gut microbiome; material: fecal sample | place: Denmark | collected 2008 | reverse complement strand
GGCAGCTTTATCTGTATGCTTTGCTATGCAAAGAAAAACCCCGGAAACATTGCATTTCCGGGGCTGCTGTGTACTTCTTTTTTGTATATCTCGAATGATTCGTATAAATTATCTCTTTGAGAACTGTGGTGCTCTACGAGCTGCTTTGAGACCGTATTTCTTACGTTCTTTCATACGTGGATCACGTGTAAGGAATCCAGCTTTCTTAAGAACTGGTCTGTAATCAGCATCAGCCTCAAGAAGTGCTCTTGCAACACCGTGACGGATTGCTCCAGCCTGTCCTGTGTATCCACCACCCTTAACATTAACGATTACATCAAATTTTCCTTCTGTGTCTGTTGCAGCTAATGGCTGGCGAACAACAACCTTTAATGTCTCAAGTCCAAAATACTCATCGATATCTCTTTTATTGATAGTAATTTTACCTGTTCCTGGTACTAAATATACTCTAGCAACAGATTTTTTTCTTCTACCTGTTCCGTAAAATTTTGCAGTAGCCATTGTAAAATCCTCCTTTTAACCTTTCTTAGAATTTCAGTTCAACTGGTTTCTGAGCCTGCTGAGCGTGCTCTGGTCCAGCGTATACGTGAAGTTTCTTGATCATAGATCTTCCTAAAGGTCCCTTTGGAAGCATTCCCTTAACAGCAAGTTCGATAACCTTCTCTGGTTTCTTAGCCATCATCTCTGCTAATGTAGTCTCTTTCATTCCACCTACATATTCAGAGTGATTGTAATAAATCTTCTGATTCAGTTTCTTACCTGTTACATTAACCTTTTCTGCATTTACAACGATTACATAATCGCCTGTATCAACGTGTGGTGTGAACTCCGGTTTGTTCTTTCCTCTTAAAACCTTAGCAACTTCTGATGCTAAACGTCCTAATGTATATTCCGAAGCGTCAACTACATACCATTTTCTTTCAATCTTATCTGGATTAGCCATATAAGTTTTCATTGTGGTTTACCTCCTGTGAATCATTAACATTTTCATGATAATATATCAGAATCAGCAAGATTCCGGGGCTTTGGCCTCTTACTGTTTCTCCTTTTGTCATACTTGCTTATTATATTATACTGTACCGTGTGTGTCAACTGTTTTTTGACATATTTTTCTTATATTTTTACTTATTTTCGTTGATCAAATGTACTTTTCCCGAGAATCTTCCCGTACATTTTTCATACTAAAATTTTAAATACTGTACACTATATGGTTTCAGTTCAAGCTGACCATTCATCGTAACCGTTTCCCCGGTCAGCAGATCTGCTGCCGTTCCATTCAGTTCTCCTGCATTGGCAGTGTATGGATAATCCGCAGCATTGATTGCAACGATCACTCGTTCTTTCTCTGAGCAGCGCTCGAATACCAGCTGATGATTCTGGATCACTACATTCTTATAAGCACCATTGCAAAGTGCATCACTTTCCTGGCGTACACGAATCAGTTTCTTAATAAACTCTGTCAGCTCATTTGGCTTTGGTTCTTCAAAGCAAGGGCGAAGCGCATAGTCATTATCCGGTGCTTTCTCCCCCGGCTCAGCCCATTCACTTCCATAATACAGGCACGGGATTCCCGGCATACCCATAAGCAGTCCGTATGCCAGCGGAATATGTTTCTTATTCGTCAGAATGCTTGCCAGTCTTGTAACATCATGATTATCCACAAATGTCATCAGGTGCTTTCCTCTGTAAATACACCACTGTTCACTTCCGAACTGGCGGTGCAGGGAATGTGCGATCTCGAACATATTCATACTGTTAAAGCTGGAATATAATCCCTTGTAGCACTCATAATTCGTGCAGCTGTGAAGCATCTCATCATTCACGATAATATTATAATCGCCAAACAATACCTCTCCGACCAGTGCAAAGTCCGGTTTTAATTCCTGTGTATAAGAGCGGAGACGTCTCATGAAATTGTGATCCAGACTATAAGCCACATCCAGACGAAGACCGTCGATATCAAATTCGTCAATCCAGTATTTTACACATTCCATCAGATAATCTACGACTGCCGGATTCTGAAGGTTTAATTTGACCAGCTCAAAATGGCCTTCCCATCCTTCATACCAGAATCCGTCATTATAGCAGCTGTTGCCGTCAAAGCTGATATGGAACCAGTCTTTGTACGGTGAATCCCATTTTTTCTCCTGTACATCTTTAAATGCCCAGAAGCCTCGTCCCACATGGTTAAATACACCATCCAGTACAATTTTTACGTTATGTTTATGCAGATCTTCACAGACCTCTTTAAAATTTTCATTCGTTCCAAGCCTGCAGTCGATCGTCTTAAAATCTCTTGTATCATATCCATGATTGTCCGATTCAAAGATCGGATTTAACAGAATTGAATCTACTCCTAATGTCTGAAGATACTCAGACCAGTCCATAAGTTTGCGGATACGAGGAACACACACACCGTCATTGTGCACCGGTGCCCCACAGAATCCGATCGGATAAATCTGATAAAAAATACTATTGTAAGCCCACATTACTCATCCATCCTTTCTGTGTCTGCCATAAACTATGCTCCGGCAGATCACTCACTGTTCTATTATACCACATTTCGTTCTTTAAAGACACAAAAGACACTGCCACTGGCAGTGCCTCTTGCATACTTCCCTATCTGAAAGACCTGCCGCTGGCAGGTTATTTCCTGTTATATATAAGTTTCTCTCCCCGCATGAATATGTAGAACCATACAAACAGCAGCACACCTTTCAGAATACTCGAAATCGTAATACTCCACCAGATCCCGTTCAGCGCAAGTGTTGTATGAACCAGTATCAGCGCAAGCGGAATCCTGAGCGCCGTAAATACAATACTGATCACAGATGGCGGCACGGTCTTTCCATACCCCGAAAATGCACCTGCCGTCGTAATCTCAAGACTCATAAAAAGCTGCGATACACCAAGGATCCGAAGATAATCCACTCCAAGCGGAATTACATCTTTTTCTGTAATAAAAATCCGGAATACCGGAGCCGGACAGCATATTAATAATAGCGTACAGAAAATCCCCCATACAAATACTACTTTTAATGCGCTGACATATCCCTGATAGATCCGTCTCTTCTTACCTGCGCCATGGTTCTGCGATGTAAATGAATTCACCGCTGCTGCAAAACCATCCGCTGTCATCCACGAAATTGATTCTATCTGTGAACCAACTTTCTGGACAGCCACCGCCGCATCTCCATATCCCGCGACCAGACGGGCAATGATCATCGATATTCCGGTAAACAGCATACTCTGAACAGACGTTGGAAAACCGATTCTGACAATTCCTTTCAGATGATGCAGATCCGGCTTCTTCAGATATCTTACATATTGAAAAAGTACGGTATCCTTCATCGCAAATATAAAAAACATAACTGTAACGATCATCTGCGCGGTTACCGTAGCAATTGCTGCACCTGTCACTCGAAGAACCGGAAATGGTCCGATTCCAAAAATCAGAACCGGATCCAGGATGATATTAACAACCAGTCCGGTCGTTGTTGCCAGAAATACCGGCCTGCTGTTACCGATTGCCGTAAATAATCCGGTATACGTCTGATTTAAAAAGGAAAACAAGACAAGACCGCAAGTAATTTCAAGATAATATATGGCATCCCGGATCACCTGTGCCTGATTCAGATGGAAAAAATGAATCAGTGGTTTTGCCCCTAATATACAGACAAGTCCATAAATAATCCCCAAAGTCAACGTAAGCTGTAACGCGTTGGATGCATATTCTGCGGCCTCTTCACTATTAGATGCCCCAAGTGCATGTCCGACATTAACCTGCCCTCCCATTTTTGCAAGCGCGGCAAGTCCGTTGGAAAGCCACATATACATTCCTGCTGCCCCAACAGACGCTACCGCCGAACTTCCGATACGGCCGATCCAGATCATGTCGGTCATATTGTACGCCATCTGGATCAATGACGTCGCCATGATCGGGACAGCCAGTCTGGTAAGAGATGATAATACAGGTCCGTTTACCAAATCAATTTTCTTTTGCATGATTGGCTATACTCTTTTCAATACTTTCACGATCTCGCCCATATACATCGTATGATAATCCTTATCCGGATACCATTTCTCATCATTTTCCTTAACATCGAAACATTCCGGTTTCATATCCTGTGTATACTGAGTCTTGCATACGAAGATCAGATCTGCTTCTTCAACTGCAGTTGTTCCGTCTACCGCATATGGATGAAGACCTGCTTCTTTCCATTTATCTTCTACGTCTTCTCCTGATACAGATCCGCATACGCTTAATGCTTTTCTGTAATCTTCTGACAGGAAAGAAAGCGTGTACATACCGGTCTCATCCATGAATTTCTTCGTATATCTCTGTGGGCGGATATATGCAGTTGCGATATTCTTTCCCCACATGATTCCGACACCACCCCAGCTTGCTGTCATGGTGTTACTCTTTTTTTCATCTCCTGCTGTTACCAGCATCCACTCTTTTGAAATCTTTGTGAATGGGTTGAATTCCAGACTTTCAATTGCTACTTCTTTAAATGCCATTTCCATATCCTCCTTATCATCTTTATGTACTCTCACAAAATTAAGTATGAAACAGTACCAAGAGTACATCTTTGCTTTTAGAATTACAGACAGTGAGTATTCACTGCCTGCAATTTTACTGTATTCTTTTATAATTATACTACTTTACTAACACTTTACGGAAGTTTTTCTTACCCTTTTTCAGGACTACGCCTTCTCCACTTAATGCTTCTCCGGCAAATGTCTGGAATACATCTGTCACCTTCTCACCATCTACAGATACTCCACCCTGCTGTACGGCACGGCGTGCTTCTGACTTAGAAGCTGTCAGTCCTGATTTTACTAACATCGTCAGGATATCGATGTTACCGTCTGTAAGGTCTTCTTCTGTCAGTTCTGTCTTTGGCATATCTGCTGCTGCACCTGTTGAGAATAATGCTCTTGCTGCCTCCTGTGCCTTCTGTGCTTCTTCTTCACCGTGAACCAGTTTTGTAAGCTCGAATGCAAGGATCTCTTTTGCTGTGTTAAGCTGTGCACCTTCCCAGCTGTCCATCTTGTCGATCTCTTCTAATGGAAGGAATGTCAGCATACGGATGCATTTTAACACGTCTGCATCTGCAACATTTCTCCAGTACTGGTAGAATTCGAATGGTGATGTCTTGTTAGGATCAAGCCATACAGCACCGCTCTGTGTCTTACCCATCTTCTTACCTTCTGAGTTCAGAAGCAGTGTGATCGTCATAGCAGAAGCGTCTTTTCCGAGTTTACGACGGATCAGTTCTGTACCTGCAAGCATGTTGCTCCACTGGTCGTCCCCGCCAAACTCAAGGTTACATCCGTATTTCTGGTATAACTCATAGAAGTCATATGCCTGCATGATCATGTAGTTGAACTCAAGAAAGCTGAGTCCTTTTTCCATTCTCTGCTTGTAGCACTCTGCTGTCAGCATACGGTTAACGGAGAAATGTGCTCCGACTTCACGTAATACTTCGATGTAGTTCAGTCCCATCAACCAGTCAGCGTTATTAACCATCAATGCTTTTCCATCTGAGAAATCGATAAATCGACTCATCTGTTTCTTAAAGCAGTCACAGTTGTGCTGGATTGTCTCCGGTGTCATCATCTGACGCATATCTGTTCTTCCGGATGGATCACCGATCATAGCTGTTCCTCCACCGATCAGTGCGATTGGTTTATTTCCTGCTTCCTGCAGACGTTTCATCAGACACAGTGCCATGAAATGTCCTACGTGAAGGCTGTCTGCTGTCGGGTCAAATCCGATGTAGAATGTAGCCTTTCCATTGTTGACCAAGTCTTTGATCCTGTCTTCGTCTGTTACCTGTGCGATCAGACCTCTTGCAACGAGTTCTTCATAAATTCCCATTTTTATTCTCCTTTTATTATGTTAATGATTTACAGAATTCTCACTTTACTTCAGCTTGCAAATATGCTTTTCAGAAAGCGATTTTCCCACATAACTGGTCAAAAAAAGTCCTTATCCAATCAATATTGGATAAGGACGATATTAACCGTGGTACCACCTTATTTCGCTGATTACCTGTGTATTCAGCCTCATTCAATCTGCGTGTTCACAGACCTTTGCACTATAACGTGTGCCCGACGTCACAGCCTACTTTCGAAAACACTCATAATTCTTATCGTGTATCATTTCGGTGTGCAGCTCCAAGACGTATTCATTCTTCACTCTTTCATGCGCCTCTCATCAACCGGCAGCTTTCTGTATGGGTGTGTGAATCACTACTTCTTCTTTTCCAAGCCTTTGTGATATCTGTATATTATTTTCCTGTCTGTGTTAAAGACTAACTGATTTGATGAACTTTGTCAAGATGATTTTTAATCTCCATCTTTTATTTTTTCAAAAAGTTGCAGCCATGCTCCTGCAATTATTTCATTTCCATATTCTGTCAGATGAATACCATCCGTTGTAACACTCTCATATCCTGCTTTTTCTGCTTTCAATATTATCATGTCCTGAAGCGCAAGAAAGTCCGCATGATATTTTTCTGCAATCTTTTTTTCGATTCTTTCTGTCTGTTTTATTCCCGGAATCCAGTTTTCATACATTCTGGGATATGGCACTATAAATGGCGACATACAGATAAGCTTTGCATCCGATTGCTCTGTAATTTCTTTCACAATGGCTTCATAACAGGCTTCAAACTGCTGTTCTTCCAGGCTCTTTCCTGTATTCATCATAACTCCGACGTCATTGCATCCTATCAGAATGCTTACGACATCCGGTCGTTTTAAAATGCATTCCTTCTCCAATATACGTTTCACTCCATGAATCGTGAATCCATCATGTCCTCGATTCATAATGTCGTACTTCTTCCTTCCGCCGTCACTGTCATTCAACTTCTCAGCCACCATATTCACATAACCGTTTCCCAGTGGATTTTCTAAAAAGCAATGACTGGCATCTGTAATACTGTCACCTAAAAATATAATCTTTTTCATCTGTCCTTAACACCAAATGGCCTTATACTATAAATTGCATGAATTATAATTCCTGTCCGTCCTTAATTACCATCTTAAGCTCCAAATTCTCGTCTAATAATACGATATTCGCTTTCTTTCCCGGTGCGATCGAACCATATGTATCTTCAATTCCAAGACTCTTAGCCGGATTGATCGTCGCACATGCAATAGCTGTCTCAAGTGGGATCTCCATCTTTTTAACTACTGTACGCAGGCAGTCAGCAAGGTTTGTTACTGATCCAGCAAGTGCTCCGTCAGATACCAGTGTCGCATGATTTCCAACTACTTTTACATCCAGACCGCCAAGTGTATACTGTCCGTCCGGCATTCCGGTTGCACGCATGCTGTCACTGATCAGGATCATGCGGTCTGCTCCCATCATCTTGAACGCTGCTCTTACCATAGATGGGTGGATATGTACACCGTCACAGATAATTTCTGCCATTACATGTGCACTGTCGGACACTGCTCCTACAACACCCGGTTCACGGTGAGTGAATGCAGGCATCGCATTAAAGAGATGTACGGCATGATTTGCTCCGGCATCGAATGCTGCTTTCGCATGTGCATAATCCGCATTGGTATGTGCAAGCGAAATGTTCACTTTATCTTTCATTGCTTCTACAAATGCAACTGCGTCCTCGCTTTCTTCCGGCGCAAGTCCTACAAACTTCACAAGTCCTTCCGAAGCATCAAGGAATCTCTGACAAATGGCCGTATCACAAGGCATGATATTTCTTTCATCCTGCGCTCCTTTTTTCACCGGGCTGATGAACGGGCCTTCCATGTTCACGCCTACAAGATCCGCTCCCTTCGGATTCTGTTCTTTTTTGTATTCTGCTGCTGTTCTTAAGATATCTTCCAGTTCTTCTACCGGAAGTGTCATCGTTGCCGGTGCGATTGTTGTAACACCCACAGAAGCCTCATATTTTGCAATATTTTCAATAGCCTCTTTACTGTTATCACAGAAGTCATCTCCCATACACCCGTGGAAATGCAGATCGATCAGTCCCGGGATTGCGTATGCCCCCTGTCCGTCAACGACTTCTTCCCCCAGCATATCCGGTACGTTTTCTGTCGTGTAAATGCTTTCGATCTTGTCATCGTGAACAACAATGCCGCCTGCTGTAAATTTTTTGTCTTCTGTATAGACAATTACATTTTTGATTATCATTTTATATATCCTCCATTTTATTTTTTCCCAACATACCTCTTAACATTCTAAAAACTCCTGTGCATCCCTTCTCCTTCTTCCAGCGCACGCAGTGTATTATCATGCAAAACTTCTTTTTCATATTTATCCTGTTCCAAATAGTAAGAATAGATAATATCAAGCATGACCAAAATCGGGAACTGCGGTGAGATTACATTCCCATGATTCAGGTGTCTGAGTGATGGAATCAGAACAACTTCTGTGCAGAACTGCTCGAAGTCACCCCGGTTGTTCGCCGTAAAAAGAATCGTTTTCGCACCTTTCCGATATGCTTCTTTCAGAAGAAACAAGACCTCTTCCTTGGATCCGCTGATACTGATTCCGAATACGAGGCTTCTTCTGTCCTGGAATACCGCCTGCATACGCATCATATCTCTTTCTACCAGCGAATCAATATCCACACCGATTCGCATAAAACGCAGTTCCATCTCTCTTGCTGCCAGACCGGAACTTCCAGTTCCGCACACGAACACACGCTCCGCCTGATTCAGATATCTGCTGATCCTTGCAATCTGCGCCTCATCCACCAGACTGTAAGTCTTATTCAGAAGTTCCTGATACGCATTCAGGATCATTCGCGTATTACCGGTAATGGATTCCTGCTTTTCTACAAATGTCTCTTCATACTGATAGATGAATTCTCTGTATCCGCGATATCCGCATTTCTTCGCAAATCTGGATAACGACGCTTCTGATACGAAGAGTCTCTCGGAAATGGATTTTGATGAAAAATCCACTTTCTTTCTGTTCTGTATAAAAAAATCTGCGATATTCCGTTCCACTGTCGTAAATTTATCATAATTCGATTCTATGATCGGAACGACTGATTTTACATAATATTCCATATCTTACTATTCCTGCTTCTTTATTTTATAACTCCAGACTATGCATGTCTTCCCTGAAAATGATAGAATGCGCCTAACATACCGGCATTGTTCTGGTTTTTGGCAAATGCGATACTTGTATGCTCCCACATGCTGGACACCAGGTATTTTTCCACTGCTTTTTCAATCTTGTCCTTCAGGAATGCTTCCTGTGCCATAATTCCACCGCCAAGTACAACAACTTCCGGATTCACTACATAGCAGATATTGGCAATTCCTTTTCCAAGTACATCCACCATCTCGTCAATTGCACGGTTACAGATCTCATCGTCTTTTTTCGCCTCTTCGAAAATGTGATATCCGCTCCAGTTTTCGGTTGGTTCTTCCTTCCACGCAGCTACTTTCTTTGTCAGGATGCTTGCTGCTCCGAGTGTCTGGAAATCACTGTCATCCATATGCATATATCCAACTTCACATGCACTGTTGCTGAATCCGTGGAACACTTCACCATTCAGAAGGATACAGCCGCCGATTCCGGTTCCGATCGTCAACATCACTGCTGCCTTGCTTCCTGCAGCCGCACCTGCTTTATACTCTGCAAGTCCGGCACAGTTTACATCATTTTCCACTTCACATGGAATTCCGAATCGTTCTTCTACTGTCTTTTTAAATGCCGTTCCGATATAATTCGGGATCAACGGTGCAGAATAGAAGATTTCTCCTTTTTCGATGTCCACCATACCTGCAGTAGAGATACACACACCTGCATCTGCTTCACCTTTTAACTCTTCTACGATACCGATCACTTTCTCAAGGATCGCCGGTCCGCCTTTTTGTGCTTCTGTCTTCATTTCTTTTTTT
>UMKG01063805.1_pt1 | contig 9900 bp, 9 predicted proteins | sample 1966261 | NCBI WGS metagenome assembly UMKG01 (sample SAMEA4836169, study PRJEB28245) | human gut metagenome | biome: gut microbiome; material: fecal sample | place: Denmark | collected 2008 | reverse complement strand
GCAGAGTCGAAAAATAGGCGCTGAAAAAGCCAGCAATATCAAGGCTTTTCAGTTCCCACACTTTGAGGGGTAAGGTATTTATACCTTTACCCCTCGTTTTTAATTTAGGGGCGTTTGGGTACGCCCCGGAAAGGAGGGTTCAATGGCTGATATTAAAACGAGAGATGTCGTGAAAGGCACAATCAAGAAGATCGACAAAGCGGCAATCGCCGCAGACCGTATGCGCTCCGCCTATGTGCAGACGAAAGAAAAGGCAGAACACACAACGCAACCGGATGAGCATAATGCCGAGGAGTACGCCTCCGACCGAGTGGAAGGCGGTGTTGACCGTATTACGCACGAAGCGGCGCACCAGTTTGATAAGCAGGGACGCAAGGGGCTTGAAGAAACGAAACGGAATGTTTCCAAAGCAAAGGATGGTGTTCAAAGGTTCCGGGAAAAGCGAACGGCTGAGTCGATAAAAAGGCAGACTGTCCGCACCTCTGGGAATAAGACCATCAAGGCGGTCGAGCAAACGGAAAAGACGATCAAACAGTCTGCCCGTTCTGCTGGCAAGAAAACCATCAAGACTGCCGGAAAAGGCAAAGCCGCACAGAAGTCAGTCAAGACCACGAAAACGGCAATCAAGACCACGCAGCAGGCGGCAAAGACGGCGCAGAAAACCGCACAGGCTACGGTGAAAGCATCGCAAAAAGCTGCACAAGCCACCAAAGCCACAGCCAAGGCAGCGGTTGCCGGTGTAAAAGCTGCCGTTAAAGCAACGATTGCCGCAGTCAAAGCAATCATAGCGGCGACAAAAGCACTGGTCGCTGCTATCGCCGCAGGCGGCTGGGTCGCTGTTGCGGTCATTGTCGTGATTTGCCTGATTGCTCTGATATGCGGCTCTGTTTTCGGGGTGTTCTTCTCCGGTGAGGACTCCGGCACGGGGATGTCGATGCAGACAGCCGTGCAGGAGATCAACGCCGATTATGACGCCAAGATGGAGGCGGAGAAAAACTCCGTAGCCTATGATAATATGGAGATCAGCGGTGGACGAGCCGTTTGGAAGGATGTGCTTGCGGTCTATGCAGTCAAGACGAATACAGACAAGGACAACCCACAGGAGGTTGCCACGATGGACGAGAGCAAGAAGCAGCTTCTCTCGGACATCTTTTGGGAGATGAACTCCATATCCTCCCGAAGTGAAAGCCACTCGGAAACGGAAATTACCGAAACGGACGACGGAAACGGCAACATCGTTCAGACGGAAACGACAGTCACAAAGACAACGCTCTATATCACCGTTTCCCATTTAACGGTGGACGAGATGGCTGACCTATATGGTTTCAATGAGGAACAACGGGAATATCTTGCCGAGCTTCTCAAGGACAAAAACAATTCCCTTTGGGCGGCGGTACTTTACGGTATCCGATACAGTGACGATCAGATCGTCACCGTGGCGCTTTCACAGGTCGGCAATGTAGGCGGCGAACCGTACTGGTCTTGGTACGGCTTCGGAAGCCGAGTGGAATGGTGTGCTTGCTTTGTAAGTTGGTGTGCCGATCAGTGCGGCTATATTGACACCGGGGTTGTACCCAAATATGCAGGCTGCGTGAACGGCGTCCAGTGGTTCAAAGACCGTGGACAGTGGATAGACGGTTCTGCCGAGCCTGTCCCCGGAATGATTATTTTCTTTGATTGGGATAACAAGGGTTCGTCGGGTCCGCAGGACGGACAATCCGACCACACCGGTATTGTCCAAAAGGTTGAGAACGGTATCGTTTATACCGTTGAGGGGAACTCAGGCGATAGTTGCCGGGTAAACCAGTACAGCGTAGGTCACTACGAAATCCTCGGATACGGAGTTCCAAACTACTGATGGAAAATTAAGAAAACCACCGGCTTCTTCACGCAGGAAGTCGGTGGTTTTCTTCTTCGGTTGAGTTTGTACAAAATGAAACACAGCAAAAGGCGGGACACACAGATTTGATAAAATACTATCTATGCTTGGAGGTGAAGCGAAAATGAAAGAATACGGATATGTCAGGGTATCTTCCTTGGATCAGAACGAGGAACGGCAGATGGTTGAGATGCGAAATCTCGGAATTGCTGAGGAAAACATCTATAAGGATAAGCAGTCCGGCAAGGACTTCAACCGTCCAATGTATCAGAAGCTGCTCCGTAAACTCAAAAAGGGCGATGTCCTGTATATTTTGAGCATTGACCGGCTTGGCAGAAACTACGAGGAAATTCAAAGCCAGTGGAGATTTCTGACACGGGAAAAGGAAGTCGATGTTTCTGTGATCGATATGCCGCTTTTAGACACACGGCGGGGTAAAGACTTAATGGGTACTTTCCTTGCGGATATTGTGCTGCAAGTTCTGTCCTTTGTGGCACAGAATGAGCGAGAAAATATCCGAAAGCGGCAGGCTCAAGGCATTGCTGCCGCAAAAGCCAACGGAATGAAGTTCGGCAGACCTGTCAAAAAGGCTCCGCCCAATTTCCCAGAGATCGTGGAGAAATGGGAAAGCGGTATCATCAAATCCTATGAAGCCGCCGAAATGTGTGGAATGTGTGAGTCAACCTTTTACCATCGGCTAAGGGAATATCGAGCCACTTTGAATGACGGAAAATAAAAATCACTGTGAAAAAGTACACCTTTTTACAGTGATTTTTTTGCGCTTATAGGGCTGAAAACGGAGCTGAAAATCCACCGTTTCCAACGGTTTTAGATATTATATCATGGTTTTGACGAACAGTCAATTCCTTCGATGGCGGTTTTGGGCTTTTGTATTTAGGTGTACTTTTTTAGAAAGTAACGGGAGGCGGTAGGCGTTTTGCTTGGTGAGATATACCGTGTCAGCATGATCGGACACCGGGTTGTCGAGGATTACAGTGTAGAGGAAAGGCTGCATGAACTATTCCGGGAATTGCTCCGCACGAAGGAATATGTGGAGTTCTATTTGGGCAGGAACGGTGACTTTGACATACTGGCTGCAAGCGTGATCAAGCGGCTTCATAAGAATTACCGTGACGATAATAGCGCTATGATTCTCGTTTTGCCATATCCGGTAAAGGATTATGAGTATTACAAGGATTATTACGATGAAATCATCATCCCGGATGAACTGCACGGAGTACATCCCAAAGCGGCAATTACGGAACGCAACCGCTGGATGGTGGCAAATACAGATGTGTTGATAGCCTATATACGAAACGAAATCGGCGGAACAGCCGCTTGTGTGCATATGGCAGAACAACTCGGACGGAAGATTATAAAAATATAAAGCAGGCACAATATGCGCCTGCTAAAACGGTCGTTTGTTTCGTAGAGTATTCTCCTTGACGAAGGAGAAAAAACTCCAAATAGCGCTTATAATTATACTTAGTGTTGTCGGATTTGTCAAGATGTCAAATGAAAATCGCCGGAAAAAGTCGAAAATGAATATTGTACGGTCTTAATTTCTCGTATATTAGGGCGTTGGAACTCAATTCCAAGCCCCATTTTCCGTCAGACTGTCCGTCAGCCAATCATAAACGAAAGGGTGAACGCTATGGCAAGGACAGGCGAAAACATTTACAAGAGAAAGGATGGAAGATGGGAAGCTCGATATATTTCCTCATATAATGCCGACGGAAAGGCAAAGTACAAGTATCTATATGCTCGAACTTATGCCGAAGTGAAAACGAAACTAATTAGAGTGCAAAATTCTGTTGAAACCAAAGTTGAAGCAGAAAAAATCAGAGATAGAGAGAAATATGAATTTTGGCTATTTGAATGGTTGCGTTCAAAAAGAATAGGGATTAAAGACTCAACTTATATTCGGTACAGAAATGTAATTGAAAATCATATCAATCCCGATCTTGGCAAATATCCCATCAACAAAATCAGTACACCATTGATGGAACGCTTTGTTTCCAATAAATTAAACAACGGACGGCTTGATGGGAATGGTGGGTTATCTCCAAAAACAATGTCTGATATGCTGACTATAATTAAGGAGTCTTTCAAATATGCCCATACTGCGGGAGCTGTTACGATATGCCGCTTTGACGGAATCAGTTTGAAACGAAATTCCCAAGAGATGCGAGTGTTGAGTGTATTTGAACAACAACAGTTAATTTCGGTTTTATTTGAGGACTTTGACAGATACAAATTAGGAGTATTTATATGTCTTTACACAGGAATACGCATAGGCGAATTGTGTGCGTTGCAATGGAAAAACATATCATTCAGCGAAAAAGCGATTGTAATCGAGCATACAATGCAGCGACTTCAAAATGACGATCCTAACGCTATATATAAGACAAGAATTATCATCACCGAGCCGAAAAGTAAAGCATCATTAAGGACGATCCCGTTACCTGATTTTGTAGTCAAAGCAATCAAGCCATTTGTCAGTTCTCCAAATGCCTATATCTTATCAGGAGAATGCAAATCAATAGTTGAACCAAGGACTATGCAAAACAGATTTAAAGGTTATTTAGAGGAAGGACATATTGGTGATGCTAATTTTCATTCACTGCGCCACACATTCGCAACAAGATGTATTGAAGCGGGCTTCGATGTAAAAACGCTCAGTGAGATCTTAGGACACTCAAGTGTGAAAATCACACTTGATAGATATGTCCATTCCTCAATGGAACTAAAGAGAAGCAATATGGAGAAACTAACTCCCATCTTGGTCTGAGCAGACCATTCGCCGTCAATAAAATAGTCAAAGAAGCGGAATAGTCCTTGTGAAATAAGGGTTTTTCCGCTTCTTTTCGTCAAGGAGAATACTCTACGAAAATCGAGAAAGGATGGGCGTATGGGTAGTTATGAAATTAATGAACTGCCGGAACTCGATAAGGATAAGTTGATTGAAATACTTACAGATGAGTTACCTGTTTTACGAGCAAAAATAGGTATATCACAAGGCGATATTTCAAACATCATCGGCATTTCTAGACAAACATATAACGCCATAGAAACAAAAAAGAGAAAAATGTCATGGAATACTTTCTTGTCATTAATACTATTTTACGGCTACAACGAGAAAACGACGGACTATGTTGAAAACATCGGTGCTTTTACTCCATCCTTAAAAAGAATTCTGAATGTAAATCGAAGAACTAGGGAGGATCAATAATGTCGCACACTGTAATTGAAATGAACTGCCCCGGTTGTGGTGCAAGAGTTTCTACTGGACAAAGCGAATGTGAATGGTGTCATAAGCCAATCATTATTTCTACTTTTAATAGTGTATATTCAATGCCTATGCCGGAAGTCAACAAGTATGCAGGGGCATATAAGAAAGCGTTATCTGAAAATCCCGATGATCAGGATCTAAACAATTCAATAGCTATGTGCTACTTGAAATTAAAGTTGTACGATAAAGCACTATCTGCTTTTGAAAAGGCAATGGAAGATAATTTTGATAATTCAGAAACATTTTTTTATGCAGCAATCTGCTTACTTAAGGGAAGAAAAGCTTTCTTGCTAAACAGAACTGAAATCGACAAGGCTGAGGAATATATAAATGCGGCAATAATGATAGAACCTCGTGGTATTTACTACTATTTCCTTGCTTACATTAAGTATGATTACTTCAGCAGAAAGTATTTCAAAACTTCCCCAACATATCAAGAAGCATTGAAGATGGCGCAACAGCAAGGATTCTCGCCGTATGATGCTGAACAGCTTTTTAGCATCCTTGGCGTTGAAAAACCCAGCGTGTTTTAAGAAGTAGTGCCACAGCTACTCTTGAAATATAAAAAATTAATAATTTGGAGGTTGTGTGATGGCTTACACAGAGCAGGACATTAAACGCCTGTGCAAAGGCAGAACCGAGGAGCAAAAGAAGGTAATTAGATACTTCTTGGGCGGTGGCGGTTGTCTGTCTAAAACTATGTCGGATGAAGAATATGAGGCTGCTGTAATGGCAAAGGCAAGAAGCATGGACTTCAAGCAAAAGGCTCTTAACAAGATCGGGCTTGATGAGTCTCAGGTCAATGAAATTGAGCCGGTGCATTTTGAAGGCTACTACTTCGACGAAAAGAAAACCTACGCTAAGTGGGGCAAAGATCGTAAGTGGAGAAGTTCCGCCTATCAGATTTCTTGGATTTTCTTCTCCGATACTCAGGTCTATGTGTATCAGTATACATTTAACATGGACGAGGATGGCAAGAAGGAGTCTACTGAGGAGTACTTCTATAAAGATATTACAAACTTCTCAACATCTTCCGATACCGTCGAAAAAGAAGTGCTCGAAAAGGTTAGTTGCAAGGGCGAAGCTACATATACCCGCAAGAATGTTGATTCCAACAGATTTGCAATGGTTGTCCCCGGCGACAAGTTCTACTGCTCGATGGAGCAGTCCGATTACACCGAACGAGCAATTCAGGGTATGAAGGCGAAGCTCAGAGAGAAAAAGGGCTGATTTGTTAAATCCTTGGCTGATAGTCGTGTGGCAGTCTGTTAGTCAACGGTACGGGGGACGATGTTATGGAAATGCCAAGTCAAGAAGAGCAGATAATTGCAGAAGAATATGTGCTAGAACGACCTTTAAATAGACCAAGCACAGATGCTAAGGTGGCAGTAAAGAGTGTGATTACATATTTTCTGTTGTCATTTGTAGCAGGGATTTCGTTGCTTTATCTGTTCTCTTGGCTTGGCATTTTTGCATTACTTCCAGACAAGATTACTGCTTTTAGAGGGCAGCATACTATTCTTTTCAATATTTTATTTGTTACTTCATTCTATATTTTGAGTGGTTTACTCTGCTTGAAAAAAGCAGTTATTGGATGTATTAAGCTCTATCAACACTATGCTCCTGAACAGATAAGACGGCGCTGCTTATTTAAGCCAACCTGTTCTGAGTACGCCATATTGGCAATAGAAAAATACGGTCTTATCATTGGGCTAATGAAAGCGTATAACAGATTATTCAAAAAATGCAAAGGGAATATTTATCGAATAGACTATCCATAAATCTGAACACAACGCTATTTGCAGCTTCATATAAGGAGGGCATATATGCCATTAAATATATCTACAGAAAAATTAACTGATGGTGAGGCAATTGCGCTTGGCGCAATAGAAATCGTATCTATACCGCACATTTCAATTATTGATGGAAGAGAAAATGCTATCACAGAAATCGTAGAAAAATATAGAGATGAAATGAGCAGTATGCTTGGTGAAGTATACCAAGCATATAAATCAATGAGCTATGCTGACGGTTACTCAAAAGATATTTCACTTGAGTTGCTTTGGACGACTCAAGCTGTTCAAAACCAGCCATATAATGCGCAGATTCGATTGTTTGTCGTGATACGAGCGATAGACAACGACACTAATTCAGCGATCCAAGCGGTTTCAGCTTTAATAAAACTATGTGAATCAACGCTCTCATTGCAGAAGTACGAAACGATAGAAATTAAGTATTCGACTCTTGCAGAAAGCGTTTTACATATAAATGACACAAATATAAAAGCCATTGTCAAAGAGGAAAAAGCGGAAAACTTGCAAAATCAGCTTCTGCCTTTTTGCTATGCTTATGACAGAATACCTGTATCAAATAACGATCTAAGCAGGATAGTTAATGTTTTGATTGACTATCCGAATTGTGCTGTTTCTATGCAGTTAATTCCTACATCTTATGAGATGGGTGAAGCTGCTGAAATCGATAGAATAACGCAAGCATTGGACACCCTCAGTAAGGGCGTTATGGATCAAGGCATAGGTAATGTCAGCTTTGCTTTGGCGGAAAAACACGCTGATGTTTACAGATATTATTCTGAGAATAAAACATCGGCGTTATTCGCATTTAATGTGCTGATTTATGGAGATAACATAGCCATATCCAATGTTGCAAGTCGTGTTTTCGGTCAGCTTTCAAGCGGCGTTAACACATCTGCAAACTTGCGTTTGATTGATCTTGATAAAAGTGAAGTGGGAAAGGATAACAACTTTTATCCGTTACCTTGGGCAGTAAACGAGATATTAGTTGGTAAAGAAAGAAATCTAAACATTTGGAATTCCGGACAATTCTCGAATGCCCTTTACCGATTGCCTTATGTAATAACGGCAGAAGAAGCATCAGAGTTTTTTAGACTACCTATTGGTAGTGATCGCATTACCGCAGGCTTAAAAATCAATGAATCAGGCAAAGGCAATAAGACCTATTCGTCAAATATTATCAATGCAGGAGATATTACCGTTGGTAAATTGCGTTCATCCACAAAGGGAGATACTATCGGTTTTTCTTTGAAAGATTTGGCGAAGCATATGCTTGTCGTTGGCACTCCCGGTTCGGGTAAGACAACATTTTCAGTAAGTCTTTTGGATAGGTTGTGGAAAGACCATAATATTCCGTTCTTAGTAATAGAACCTGCAAAAAATGAGTATAGAGCATTGGTACAAAGCATACCGGAACTTCAGGTATTTACACCCGGCAAAAATTTTATTTCTCCGTTTGTTTTCAACCCGTTTGTACCACCTAAAAATGTCAAGTTGGAAACTTACAAATCAACTTTGAAAACGGCTTTTGCGGCAGGCGTTTCAATGTCAACTCCTCTTGACAAAATTTTTGAGGAATCCATTAACAACTGTTATTCCGATTTCAGATGGCTTGATACATATACGGTTGATGATAAAGGAAAGATATTTAACATTTCTGACTTTATCAAGTGCTTCCAACAAACTTTTGATGAAATTGGATATACAGGAGATGCCAAGAACATCGGTAGAGCCGGTGTCGTAAGACTTAACAGTCTTGTTAATTTGTTTGATAATTATTTCTCTATTCCGATTGAGGACATTTTACAAAAACCTACCATCATTGAGTTGGCAGCGATTGAAAACAGCGATCAGAAAGCATTGATAATTGCTTTGCTTCTACTTTCAATCCTTGCCTATGTTAATGCTAACTATATCGGTGAAGGTGGCTTGAAAAATGTGATTCTTTTGGAAGAGGCTCATGTGCTGCTTGATGCTGACACAAATGCGGGACAAGGTGATGCAAATCCGAGTGCCATTGCACAGGGACTTGTCAAGAGAATGCTGGCTGAGATTCGTTCGTATGGCGTTGGGTTAATCATTGCCGATCAGTCACCTCGCAAAGTTTCGACCGATGTTGTTGCCCTGACAGATATGAAAATGATATTTCGCCTTGTCGAAAGTGTGGACAAACAGATCATTGGCGATAGTACTAATATGACGGATGTTCAAGTTCAAAGAATGGCAAAGCTGAAGCCCGGTGAAGCGTTTTTGTTCTTTAACAAATTAGAAGAACCAGAGGAAGTTATTACCCCCGACTACCGCTTGGAGAACAATATTAGTATTACGCTTTCCGATGACGGAATAAGAGCTTTGTCAACATATTGGAACAATAAAGCAGAAAAACTCCGACCGTATCCTGAGTGTCAATGTGTTGCCTGCTGTTCTAAGACTTGTGATTATGCAAGGCGTATTCTTGCGAGGGAAGTTGCTCGAAGAATTTTTGTTAAAAACTTCAGATCTGACACCAAGGATTTTGAAATTCTCAAAAAAGTATTTAGAAGGATCAGCCAAATGATTCAAGCCGAACTTAACGATGAGGAATTTACACCGGAGCTTCTTTCTTGCGTTAAAGTTCATCTTTGGAGAAGAATTAAGTACGGAACCAAAATTCAGATTAGAGATACTCAAATAGAGAATTCACTTAGAAAGTAGGTGAGCAAAAATGGCTGAAGAATTTGATGCAAGTGTTGATACTTCTGATGTAGATGCATCTGCTGATATGGATACTTCGGATGTTGTTGATGATGTGCCTGATGATATTCCTGATGACATCCCCGAAGATGTACCGGAGGACGAACCTGAAATGGTGGAAGAAGATGACTTGTCTGAGGATATCCCTGAAGATGTCCCTGAAGATGAGTCTGAACTGACGGAAG
>UMKG01021647.1_pt1 | contig 9910 bp, 6 predicted proteins | sample 1966261 | NCBI WGS metagenome assembly UMKG01 (sample SAMEA4836169, study PRJEB28245) | human gut metagenome | biome: gut microbiome; material: fecal sample | place: Denmark | collected 2008 | reverse complement strand
TCAGAGTTACTGGCAGATCCTGCCACTTGGTCCTACAAGTTACGGGGATTCCCCGTATCAGTCATTTTCTACATTCGCGGGGAACCCATATTTCATCAGTCTGGAGGCACTGGTGGAAGAAGGTGTTCTGACAAAGGCGGAATGTGAGGCCGTAGACTGGGGAAAAGCAAAAGGGAGTATTGATTATAAAAAGATTTACGAAGGGCGTTACCCGCTTCTTCGAAAAGCTTACGAAAGAAGTAAGGTACATGAGAATGCAGAATATCAGAAGTTCGTAGAAGAGAACAGCTGGTGGCTGTCAGATTATGCATTATTTATGGCAGTTAAAGACAGATTTGACGGTGTGGAATGGAAGTTGTGGGCAGATGATATCAAGCTGCGCTGGGGACCTGCCATGGATTATTACCGTGAAGAGTTGTATTTTGATATTGAATTCCAGCAGTATATGCAATTCAAGTTCTATGAACAGTGGATGCAGTTGAAAGCATATGCCAATAAAAAAGGAATTCAGATCATCGGCGATATCCCAATCTATGTGGCAATGGACAGCGCAGATACCTGGGCACATCCGGAATTATTCCAGCTGGATGAGGAAAATGTACCGGTTGCCGTAGCCGGATGCCCGCCGGACGGATTCTCTGCAACCGGACAGTTATGGGGAAATCCACTGTACCGCTGGGGATATCATAAGGAAACCGGCTATCAGTGGTGGATATCTCGTCTGGCTTATGTATTCCGCCTGTATGATGTGGTAAGAATCGATCATTTCCGTGGATTCGATGAGTATTTCTCTATTCCATACGGAGCAGAGACGGCAGTAGACGGACACTGGGAAAAGGGGCCTGGCATGGATCTGTTCTGGAAAGTACGAGAAGCACTGGGTGAAAAACCGGTTATCGCAGAAGACCTTGGATATGTTACGGACAGCGTACGTGATCTGGTAAGAGACAGCGGATTCCCAGGCATGAAGGTGCTGGAATTTGCATTTGATTCGAGAGATTCCGGATCTGCGAACGACTATCTACCGCACAATTATCCGGTGAACAGTGTTGCTTACACAGGAACTCACGACAATGAGACACTTGCCGGCTGGTGGGGAAGCATCAGTAAGGATGAGCAGAAGCTGACCCGCGAATATCTCTGTGATACCTATACACCGGAGGCGGAACTGAATAAGCCTCTGATCAGTCTGATCATGAGAAGCGCAGCAAAATGGTGCGTGATCCCGATGCAAGATTATCTGGGCCTTGATAACAAGTGCCGTATGAATACACCGTCAACTGTCGGAACAAACTGGAAGTGGAGAATCCGCAAGAACCAGTTATCTGTGAAATTACAGAAAGAGATCCATGCGGTGACATTGCGTTATGGAAGAATGAACTGGACGGAAGATGCTGAAGAAGCAGCAGAAGCAGAAAAATAGAATATGTAGTATTAAGAATAAAAATGGCAGATATCATTTGGGGGATATCTGCCATTTTGTCCTTATAAGAAAATTTTGTATGTTCTCTTCAAACTAGATAGGAAGTTCCAGATAAATATCTTTTCCTTCTTTGATAGAGATGACTACTTTACCATGCTTAATTGTAGTAACAGCACCCTGAACGCTTGCAGCAGGTGCAGCCTCAGCAGGAGCTTCCTCTTTGGCAGGAGCCTCTTCTGCTGCTAATTCATCATCAGTCTTGAATCCGTCTACATTGTCTGCTGTCAGTGGACAGAGAGAATCACTGGTCTTTGTTAATTTTGCTCCCAGAACCTGTCCGATCTTCAGACATCCATCAAGATTTAAAAGACCTGAATCTACTAATTCATCGAAGATTGCCGGATCCTCTAAGTTTGCTGGTTCAATTGTAATTCCGCCTTCTGCTCTACAACATAATACGGCAGGATCGTTAGCATGAGCTTTCGCTGTTTCCGCTGTAATTGACATACCGAATACCTCCTAAATATTCATATTTATTTTCTATGAATAGTATAGGCTTTTCTAAATGAATTTTCCAATTGGTTTTTCCTATAATGATAAAATGAAATAGAAAATACCTATAATAATAGAAAAAATGAAAAGATTCAATAGAATATGACATATAGAAAATGCCTATAAGTACATGAGAATAACCAATTGGTAATTTAAAGAAAACGGGGATATAATAAATTCAAACGATAATATTGTTAGTGGCAAGGATCAGCCACATTCCCTTCTAAGAGCCCTTTTCCTGAAAGTGTCTTCTCCAAGACGACATTTCCAGGAAAAGGGCTTTGACGTTGTATAGAGAGATAAGTTATAATAAACCATATGTTCGAAAATAAAATAAGTGAGGAAACAACAGAAAAGGCACTTGTTTCCCAAATGGACAATGGAGAAACAGATGGAACATAAAGTAGTGAAAAAAACAGAAGTGAAAGTCGAAGAAGTAAAATCAAAAAAAGACAGAGAACTGCAGGAACCGAAGATGTCCTCAGAGGCAGAGCTTAGAAATATTGTAAAGCCGTTGGTGAACTGGTATCGGGAGAATAAACGGGATCTGCCGTGGCGCCATAATCCGGATGCATACAGGGTATGGGTATCCGAGATCATGCTGCAGCAGACACGGGTAGAAGCAGTAAAAGGATATTATGACCGGTTCTTAAAAGCACTTCCGACAGTGAAAGATCTTGCAGAAGCAGAAGAAGACAAACTGCTGAAACTGTGGGAAGGATTAGGATATTATAATCGTGTACGAAATATGCAGAAAGCGGCACAGCAGATCATGGTTGATCATGCGGGAAGGTTTCCGGATACTTATGAAGAAATATTGCAATTGAAGGGAATTGGCAATTACACGGCGGGGGCGATCAGTGCATTTGCCTATGGAATCCCGAAACCGGCAGTGGATGGCAATGTGCTCAGGGTGATTTCCAGAATTACGGGTAGCTATGAAGATATCATGAAACAAAGCGTCCGCAAAAAGATAGAAAGTGCACTGGAACAGGTGATACCTACAGATGCCGCCAGCGATTTTAACCAAGGACTGATTGAACTGGGGGCAATTGTGTGTGTTCCGAACGGGGGACCGAAATGTGAACAATGTCCGGTAAAAGAGTATTGTATTGCACATGCAGAGAATCTGACAGCGGAGATACCGGTAAAGAAGAAAGCAAAGGCCAGAAAGATCGAAGAAAGAACTGTACTGATCTTCAAAGACGGTAAACAGATTGCAATCCGAAAACGTCCGGCAAAAGGATTGCTGGCCGGATTATATGAATTCCCGAATCTGGAAGGAAAATTTTCAATGGCTGAAGTTACGGAATACAGCAAGAAGATTGGTCTGATGCCGGTCCGCATACAGGAACTTCCGGAGGCGAAACATATCTTCAGTCATATTGAATGGCATATGACAGGTTATGAAGTGACCGTAGATGAACTGGAGAAGACGAATGAGGAAGGTTTTCTGTTCATTCATCCGGAGCAGATAAAAAAAGAATATTCGATACCGTCGGCATTTGAGAAGTATACGGAGTATGCAGGAATTCGGAGTAAATAGATAAGGAGGTGTATGTTTTGGATGTACACCTCCTTAATTTATATCGTCATGTGTTCGAAAGAAACTGCCAGTGCTAGGTTTTGTAGATCAGAGAGAAAATAAAAAAACCACAAGAAGAAATAAAAAAATTCTAGGGAGTAATACCAAATGTCAGTTGTTTCAATTGCTGGATGTATTTCTGAATAAGTGTGCGTGTCTGGTTCTCTGGAGTTATGTATTCCGAATCGGCCAATAATTGGAAAAATTCAGAAAATGCATTGCAGATACTACTTTCCTGAATGATGATAAAAGAAATATTCGCTTTATCTGCAAGGTTGATAAGGAACAATGAATGATTATTGCGTAATTCAATATATAAAGAATCCGGATAACTGAAAGTAGAATTCAGCATATGGTCCTTTTCATTCGAAAAGTGTTCCAGAAAATATTTAAGAGAGGTGATTCTCTCTTCAGGTGAAAATTGAGGAATGACAATACTACTGGTACCTGATGAGATTCCAGATTCACAGTACTTCTGAAAGCCACTGATGGTAAAAAAGTCCTTCCGGTTGACTTGCTTCAGAACATTTAAAAAAGTTCCATATGCTTTTGTAAGTGGAGCATATTTCGGAGAATGTTCTTTTACCCGATCAAAAAAATATTCATTATCCATGAAATCACTGTCACAAGGAGTGGCGTCTAGACTGGTTAAGTCTTGAATTGTATCAAATGAAGTCATATAAAGTTGGAGCGCTTCATTAAGATCTTTACTTTGCTGTAATAGTGGGGACGAATGCTCCAGACAATTCTGAAATTCTTTTGTATATTCCTGTAAAATCGCGGGATCCGAATGAAGGATTCCTTTTGAAAGATCGGATGCCAATTGCAGTACATATTTTTCCGTAATAATATAGAACGGATATAGAAGATTTGGCCGATCGTTTCGGGAAAGCTTACTATAATAATAAAAAGGTATGTAATTAATGCCGGCTGAAAAACATAGCGGAATAATCTGGTGCAGTGTCTCCAGATTCTCATAAGCATAGGATGCATTCGTCTGGAAATGGATCAGATGCTTTATCAGAATAGCCTTACCGTATTGCGGAATCATAAGATTCAGATAATGTGGAAGCAATGTATCTGTACCTGGAAGATTAGTGTAAAGTTCAGGAGACTCTTGTTCCTGTATAGTCTTCCTGAGAACATATTGCAATAATAGTTCGGTCTCGTATTTATCATTTGAGATAGGTGAAATCAGTTTCATTTCACCATAATCAACAATTGATCTTTTATTAAATCCTTTATTCTTTTCCAAAGTAGATAGTTTTTCGAAAAGATGTAGGATTGTGGTCTGGTTCCGGTAAGCGGTTTCACCGATGGCTTCCATTTTATATAAGTCCATTATTTCTTTCTTTTCAGGTAGTGAAATCCGAAGCGCCTGACAGAACTGTTCGACAAATTCAGGTCCGGGCAATCTTTTACCAGTAACCATTCTCTGAAGTGTGGTACGTTCCAGAGATGCTGCCTGAGAAAGGCGGTATACGTTGTAACCGTTTTCGGTAAGCAATTCTTTACATTTCTCACTGAATTTTGACATGATTTATCCCCTCTTGTATTAGTAAAAGTAAATAATGTGCGCACATATGTGCAGGTCACTTGTTAAGTTTAGTACATTTATCGATCGAAGGTCAAGAAAACGGGACAAAAGGCAGTGAAAGTGCACGAGCACAATCAAGAGCACATATTGAAAGGGGAAGATAGAGTATGACATTATATTACATAAAAGGTATATTGTCGATATTATTGTGTAGAAATATATTATTTATATAAAAAATATTGTTACATATGAAATTTTATTATGCAGTAGAGAGGAGAAATATATGAGCGAGTTTATAAAAGACATTGATAAAGATTTAGGTACTATAATCAGCAAAAAAATGCATATGCAACCCGTTCTAGCTGAAAAATGGAGCTGGAAAATTTTAAATGAATATCCGGAAGATTTAAAAAATGTGATTCGTAAGTGGGCAAAAGATGAACAAATACCAGAAATTGAATATAGCAGAATTTCTTTAGAGATGGCTATGCAAGGAATAGGATTGGATATTTTAGAAGCAGTGGATTTACTGTATATAACTTCTAAAGATCCGCTACATGGGTATGAAATATTTACAAGATTTGCGCGTCGATAAAGAAGGAAGTGATATGAATGTTGGGATTTACCAAATTTAAGATAAATCGATTGGTAAACCGGCGCGAACTGTATAGTAATTTTTCATATAATAAGTGGAATCAGTTAGATACAGGTAGTAAATGGAAATGTTTACAACAACTAGAAAATCATTTTGCAGCCGAACAGGGGCGTCCAGCAGTTAAGGTTTTACCGATTTCTTCGAAAGAAGTGAGAGGAGACTATGGTGGATATGACCCAGACAAGAATGTTATATATATTAATCGTGATTTGGTAGAGTATGGAACACTCGTAGGACCGGTAGATATAAATCATCCTACACAGCTTGACGCTAATATGCAGCTATTTGATACCATTGCACATGAAGGATATCATGCATATCAGGGTTATGCAATAAAGCATCCGGGATTTCATAAAGATATGAAACAAGTAAAAGAGTGGGCCATAAATGATAGAAATGTGAAATATTTTAGAAGAGGTGATGAGTATCTGGTGCAACCTCGAGAGCGTGATGCATGGAAATATGGGAGTGAAAAGACCAGAGAAGCTTTTGATGAAATTGAAAAATATTATGGGACAGAGCCTGGACGTGCAATGTATGAAAAGTCAGTTGAGGATAATTCGTATGAGAATGCGTTGGAGCGACTATGGAATAATAATCCAGATGCTTTGAACCAGATGTATAAAGAAATGATGGATGCATATGAAGAACGGTATTGGGAGAATAATTCTACAGTTAATCTGGATCCGATAACTGTAGATGAGTATGATGCAATATCAAGAGAAGCAGTAAATCGATATTATGAGCATCTAAAAAATAATCCATCTTTATCTAATGAAGATGTTATGCGAATGACCGGAGATATGAGTGAAAAATATTTTTCTGCGGTAGAAGAATACAAAAATGCTGTTCAACAGAAAGAAAAGAGCGAAGACAGGGGAGAAAAAGAAAATAGAACAGAAAAATATGAAGCACAAAATCCGGAGAATCGTTCAATATTTAATCCAGATCGAGTAAGTGTGGAAGAGTACGATAAAACATTACGGGATCAGGTGAATAAATATTATGAGCATTTAAAAAATGATCCATCTTTATCCAATGAAGACGTTATGCGAATGACCGAAGAAATGAGTGAGAAATATCTTACGGCAGTAGAGGAGTACAGGAATGCTCAGAAACAGGAAGATGAAGGATTCCAGGAAAAGTCAGGGGACAAGGAGAGTACGGAAAAGCGGTATAAAAAAGAAGAAATAGAGAAAGAAAATCCAGAGCATAAAAGAGACGTAGAAAATCAAAGGAAAGAAGAAGTTGAAGAAGAAAATAAATCAGAGAAAAAGGATAAATTAGAGAATCGGGAAGATGAAAAAGACTACGAAGAAGAAGGGGCAGAAAACAAAGATAAAACAGAAACTCTGAGTGAGGATGAGTTAGAAGAGGAGAGGTGGAACGAGTCAGAAAGTGAAGATGAAGCAGAGTTGTTGAGTGATAAAGCGGAAGCGGGAGAAGAACAGAATGCAGAAGATAAAGCAGTAACAGAAACCGAATCAGAATTGCAGGATAATGCGGCAGATTTATCAAGTGAAGAAAGTTCTGGAGAAACCGAAGACAACTCAGAGACAGAGGACAATGTAGAAGATTTATCAAGTGAAGAAAGTTCTGAAGAAACCGAGGATGAATCAGAGAAAGAAGATAAAGATGAAGATCTGTCAAGTGAAGAAGGCACTGAAGAAACCGAGGATGAATCAGAGAAAGAAGATAAAGCCGAAAATCTGTCAGGTGAAGAAAGTTCTGAAGAAACCGAGGATGAATCAGAGGAAGAAGATGAAGCCGAAGATTTGTCAAGTGGAGAAGGCACTGAAGAAACCGAGGATGAATCAGAGAAAGAGGATAAAGCTGAAGATCTGTCGGGTGAAGAAAGTTCTGAAGAAACCGAGGATGAATCAGAGGAAGAAGATAAAGCTGAAGATTTGTCAAGTGAAAAAAGTTCTGGAGGAATCGAAGACAATTCAGAGGAAGAAGATAAAGCCGAAGATTTGTCAGGTGAAGAAAGTTCTGGAAAAATCGAGGATGAATCAGAGGAAGAAGATGAAGCCAAAGATTTGTCAAGTGAAGAAAATTCTGGAGAAACCGAAGACAACTCAGAGGAAGAAGATAAAGCTGAAGATTTGTCAAGTGGGGAAGATGATAGTACATCCTATGAAAGTGGGGGTAATGAAGAAGACGAAAATTATTCATATTAACAGAATAGGAGAAAATACAGATGGCAATAAATACAAATGCACAAAATGTAATTATAGGTGACAGCTTAGTGGATTATTGTACATATCAGGAAAGTGCATCCCGGTATGCAATACCGGGAAAAAATCATATGGGACAACCTATGATGATTCCGATTGGAGAACATATTTTGTCACGACATATGTTGTTATTAGGAGGAATCGGTACAGGAAAATCAAATGCATTTAATCACATTATTCGGAATACCAGGTCGAATCTGACGAATGAGGATGTCATGATTATTTTTGATACAAAAGGTGACTTTTATAAAGAATTTTACAGACCAGGTGATGTAGTAATAAGTAACGATGCGAGAGCAACCGGAGGCAGTGAAGCGGATTACTGGAATATTTTTGAAGAAGTAACAATTGATGATCGTGTAGAGGAAAATATACTGGAGATTGCCAAAGGACTTTTTGCTGAGAAACTGGAACATACAACACAACCATTTTTCCCGAATGCAGCCAAAGATTTGTTCGCAGCATTGATGCTACATCTGGTGCGGAATGATAAATTTGCAGATAAAAGAAATAATAAATCATTACGTTCGTATCTGAATAGTATTACACCACATATTATGGTTGATATATTAAATCAACATTCAGATTTAAAGGCTATGCAGTCGTATATTTATGATGAAAAATCAGGACAAACACTGGGAGTTATGGCTGAGTTACAGCAGATGATGCGCGAGATTTTTATCGGTAATTTCCAGAAAAAAGGCGGATTGTCAATGAGAAAACTGGTGAGAAGAAAAGGTGGACGAGTTATATTTGTTGAATATGACCTTGGAATCGGTGGAATGTTGATGCCTATTTATCGGCTGTTAATTGATCTGGCGATTAAAGAGGCGTTGTGTCGAACCTCAAATGAGGGAAATGTTTACTTTTTTATTGATGAGTTTAGACTGGTGCCGCATCTGGAGCATATAGATGATGGTGTAAATTTTGGACGTAGTCTAGGAGCAAAATTTTTTGTGGGTATTCAGAATATTGATCAGGTAATGGCAGCTTATGGTGAATATACAGGACGAAGTATTCTGTCAGGATTTGGAACAACTTTTGCATTTCGGGTAAATGATGTTGGTTCAAGGGAATATATAAAAAATTTATTTGGACGGAATATCAAGCAACAGTCTTATATGTCAAAAGTTCAAAACCGAGGAATTGCTGAGCAGTTGAGAGAAGGGTACGTCGTAGAAGATGATGATATTAATAATCTTCCGGTCGGAGAAGCAATTGTAAGTGCACCAAGCGGAGAACCTTTCCGCTTTAAATTTAATTTATATCAATAATACGAAGGAGGAATAAAAGTTATGTATTGTAATGAGTGTGGTAATTCATTACCGGATGGTGTGGAAAGATGTCCGGTCTGTGGAAGTAAGGTAAAAGTACAGTATGCCAATAATGGAATGAATGATTTTAATAATGGTCAGAAGAATGATCCGGTACAGAATCAATATCAAAATGACAGAATGGGATACGTAAACAATAATTATGGAGAGGATTCTTCATTGTCAGGGATTGTTTTATCAGAAAATGAGCAGTTGGTAAGGCAGTATCATTGTAGTAGTGTAAAACAGCCAAGATGTGAGGGATATTTAAGCGTGACAACGAGGCGTATGATTTTTCAGGCAGAAGGAGGTACCTTTTTCAGAAGCCGTATTTCAAAAGAAATTTCGTTGGATAAAGTCACCGGTGTTGACTGTTATTATGGAGTAAATATGAAAATTACACAGATTATTGTGGGTGTAATTCTGACTATTTTAGGCTTTTATGCATGGGGAATTAGCTCGTCCTATATTGGCAGTGGAAGATTTTATTCTTTTTTGATAATGATACTAGGAATTGTTCTTATTGTTAGTGGAATTAGAAAAAGTTTTAAATTAACTATTTATGCGTCTGAATGTAGTCCATCTCCGATTAACATTGGTGAGGGTGC
>UMKG01027671.1_pt1 | contig 9943 bp, 7 predicted proteins | sample 1966261 | NCBI WGS metagenome assembly UMKG01 (sample SAMEA4836169, study PRJEB28245) | human gut metagenome | biome: gut microbiome; material: fecal sample | place: Denmark | collected 2008 | reverse complement strand
AGCACGCTCTTCCACCCGCGCAGAAGCAGATAGTGCATGATGTACACGTCCGCTTCCGGCAGGTCGTAGGGCTTCAGCCCACGGATCGTGTGCACGCGCGGCGCTTTGCCGTCCACCCGCAGGAAACGCAGCGTTTCCTCCTGCCAGTTGCGGGTCAGGTGCGCGGGCGGAATCACCAGCGCGGGCAATGAACCGGTGGAGGATAGAAACGCCAGCGCCTGCACCGTCTTGCCTAAGCCCATTTCGTCCGCCAGCAGGCATCGGTCGTGGCTGCACAGGTACGACAGCCCCTCCTCCTGAAATGGGCGGAGCGTCCCCAGAAACGCGCCGTCGGGCGGGGTCATGCGCACGGGCATGGTCGATAACTTTGCCTGACGAACCGCGTATTCCCGCGCGCCCGTGACCGCCTTTTCCCACAACGCGCGGTCGCTGGGCTTGATTTCCAGCGGAAAGCGCATCATCAGCCAGCAGAGGTCGCCCACCGCCCGCCGATGCGCCGTGAACCGCGCTTCGCCGCGCCTGCTGCCCGCGCTGCCCGGAAACAGCCGCTTGCACACCTCCGTCACCGACGGGTCGCCCTTCACCACCCAGCATTTGCTGCGGCGGTTGTAGCTCAGCGTTCCCAGCGGTGCGCCGGCGGGCGGGTACGGGCGCAGGTACGGCGGAAGCAGTTCCGCTTCTTCTTCATTCATAGTGCAATTCCCCACAGCCGGTTCAGGCATACGCACGAAACCGGTTTTCCGTGAATTCGATTGGGTACGGCGACTGTCCGCTCAGTCACAAGAATCAGGGCGCTGATTTGCCCGCACGCGGCATAGCGGGTCAGCTGCATCACAATGCGCTTGCGGTCAGGCTGCCCGCGCTTGATTTCGATGCCGATGCCGCCGGGGCAAAGCAAGTCGATGCGGCAGCGCGGCGCGAGCGGGACTTCGTGCGCGCAGGGGATTTCCGCCTCCGCAAGGGACGCCCGCACGAGGTCGTGCAGGTCGTATTCGCCTTGCTGGATGGGGGCGCGGATGCCGCGCAATGCGTGGAGGATTTCTGCGAGAGAATCCGCCGCCGTGTTTGTTGATGTATCCATTAGTAGAGACCCGCCATCGCCTGTGTCAGCTGCCCCATTGCGGACGCAACTTCCGCCGTTGTCGGGGCGGGGAGGGAGATGACGTATTCCAGATTCGTGATGGCGGACTGAATCGCGGAGTAGCGCTGCGCGTCGTTTACAATGTCCATGCTCTGCAATTGCGCGTAGGCTTGCGAAAGCAGAATCTTCGCATCGGGAATCAGCGTGTTCTCCACCATCGTGTTGCTGCCGGAGCTGGATGCGCTCGTGTGGTACGGGCAGGTGCCGCTTGCGCCCAAGACCGCGTAGCTGCCGAGGTACTCAATCAGCACATCCTCATATTCCGTGCCGATGAAGGAGGCCAGCGGGTGTCCCGACGGAATCGTCAGCACGCCGCGCGTGACCGTGTCCGGGCAGTAGGGGGAGGCGAGCAAGCCGCTGACGGAGCAAATCGTCTGCGTCGTGTGCATCTGGCAGGAAACCGTCGGTTCTGTGCCGGCTTTCCAGTAGTCCGTCACGACCCCGTAGCCCATCGCGTCGCTGCGGCAAGCGTCGGTGGCAAGCTGCCCCGATACCGCGCACGTCGTCACCTTCACCAAGCCGTAGTCGCTGGCGCTGCCCTCCAGAATGTCGCGGTTGGACAGCCCCTGATGAATCTTGCTCATGTAGCTCTGCCACAGCGGGGCGGCGGAGCGGGAGCCGGTGGATTTCGATGACAGCGCCTTGTAGTTGTCGTGCCCAACCCACAGGGCGGAGGAGTAGTAGCCCGTCATGCCAGCGAAGAAAACGCCCTTCTGGTCGGAGTTCGTGCCGGTTTTGCCCGCGACGGTCTGCCCCTTGATTTTCGCGTTTGTGCCCGTGCCGGACGAAACCGCCTGTTTGAGCATGTCCACCACCATGTACGCCGTGGATTCGCTGAACACGCGGTGACGCTCCTGCTGCTGATGGCCGTCCCAGATGACCTTGCCCGTGCTGTCCGAAATGCCGAGGACGGAGATGGGCTGCTGATACACGCCGCCGTTCGCCAGCACGCCGAAGGCAACCGCCATCTGCATGGGCGTGATGCCGCTGGAGCCGAGGGACAAGCCGAACGGCGTTGCGTCAATGTGCGCATCGTCAATGCCCATCGCGTGCAGGAAGGCAACGGAATTGTCCACGCCCACAAGGGTCATCAGCGCCTGCGCGGCGGCGGTGTTGTGGCTGTTGACGAGCGCCTTGCGCAGCGTCTCCGGGCCGGCGTAGGAGCTGCCGCCGTAGTTGCGCGGCCATGAATCCTGCCCGTTTGACCCGCGCCAGCCGGAAATCGGCAGCGGCATGTTCATCACGATGCTCGCGGGGGATGCGCCAAGCTCAATCGCGGGGGCGTACACGGCAATCGGCTTGATGGACGAGCCAACGGGCATGGTCATATCCACCGCGCGGTTGAAGGTTTTCATGGCGGTCGGACGCGTGCGGCTGCCGACAATGGCTTTGATTTCGCCCGTGTGGTAGTCCACAACGACGGCGGCGGCCTGCGGCTCAACCGTTTCGTCGTATGTGCCGTCGGAATTGCGCGTGCGGTAGACCTTGTCCGCTGGGTCGCGCAGGGTGGGGTAGTTCGTCCAGTTTTCCAGCGTATCCTCGACGGTGGACTGAATGGAGGTGTCGATGGCGAGCTGGACGTGGTAGCCGCCGGTGCGCAGCTTGTTTTCCATGGCGTTGCGGTTGGCGGAGGTGTCCTCAAGGTTGTTCAGCTGCAGCAGGATGTCGATGACCTCATCCACCGCGTATTCGACGTAGTGCGCGTAGGCGTACATGCCGGTAGCCGTGTTCGGGTCTTTCTCCAGCACATGCGCGGTCGCCGGGTCAAGCGCCTCCTGATACTGCTCGTAGGTGATGTACTGGTTTTCGTACATGCAGCGCAGGACGTAGTTGGTGCGGTCGTTGGTGATGGCGGGGTAATCCACGCCCTCCTTCTGCCGCGTGTAGAAATTCCGGCGCGGATTGTAGTAGTAGGGCGAGTTGCATGTGCCCGCCAGCATGGCGCATTCGCGGAGCGTCAGTTCGCCCAGCGATTTGCCGAAATACCCCTGCGCGGCGGTGTACACGCCGTAGTAGTTTTCGCCGAGGTAGATGGTGTTCAGGTAGCTTTCGAGAATCTGATCCTTTGTGTAGCGCGTTTCCAGCTGCATGGCGAGGTACGCTTCCTGAATTTTGCGCTTGTAGCTCTGCTCGGAGGAAAGGAGCGTATTCTTAATCAGCTGCTGGGTGATGGTCGAGCCGCCTTGCGTGGAGGATGAGGACAGGTTAGACACGAACGCGCCGATAATGCGCTTGATGTCCACGCCGTTGTGCGTGTAGAAGCGCGCGTCCTCCACGGCGATAAAAGCGTGCTGGAGGTATGTCGGCATGGCCTGAATCGACACCATGACGCGGTTCTCCGAGCCTTTGTATTCGGTGATGAGGTTGCCATTGGCGTCGTAGATGAAGGAGGTCTGCGCCTGATCGTCAATCGCGGCGAGGTCAAGCGTCGGGGCAGTTTCCATGTATCCTTTCGCAATGCCGACCACCGCGCCGACTGCCGCCAGCCCTGCCACCAGCACCAGCACCGCGAAAATGCGGATGACGTTGACGGCAATCGACAGCACGAAGTTCGGCTTCTTCATCTCCGGCTTGAAAATGGAGTGCTTGTAGACCTTTTCCTCCTCCGGCAGCGCTTCGCTATCATCCGCCGAAGCGTTCCAGAAATCCTCGTGCGCGAACATGTCCGCCTGCCCCGCAACTTCCACGGGGTCGTCGTCGTCCGCCCAGTTCGGGTCGTACTCGTCAGGATAATCGCCCTGCGGGTCGTCAGGATGACCGTCCTGATAGGCAAAATCGTCGTTTTCCGGCACAAAGTCCGGGAAATCGTTGCGTTTCTTCACTGCTTCAGCCCCTTTGCGCCGTCAGCGGCATGATGCGCGCCCCGGCGGAATATGAAGGAATGCGGAATGCTATTTTCGGATTCGCCTGCGCCATCTGCTCGCATCTTGGCGCATTTTCATCCGAAAATAGCATAACCCGCAGAGCATACAGAATTACATCCTATATTATAGCACATATTCGCGCATCCTGCAATGGCAGGCGACGAAAGGAGGATGCACCATGCCCCAGACAAACAACGAATCAGAAGCGAAAATTCCTGCAAAGCGGCGAAAATCTCCCCGGCGGCGGTGGAAACGCGCGCTGCTGCTGCTTGTGCTGCTGACGCTGCTGATTCTCCGCGTCGAGCGCAACGTGACGGACGTCGTGCTGACGCTCTCGCAGGCGACGGCGCGGTCGCTGGCGATTCAGGCGCTCAACGAGGCTGCCTCGGAGATGCTCGGACTCGGCGTGCATTACGCCGACCTGATGACCGTCGAGAAGGACGAGCAAGGGCAAGTGCGCCTGATTCAGGCGAATACCCCGGAGATGAACCGTCTGGCGGCGCAGGCGTCCCTGCTTGCGCAGGAAAGATTGACCGCCATGGGGCAGAAAACCGTCGTCGTGCCGCTGGGCAGTGCCATCGGGCTGACGCTGCTGGCGGGCGCTGGGCCGGGCATCGCCGTGCAGATTCTGCCCGTCGGCTCGGTGCAGGCGGCGTTCAGCACCGATTTCACCACCGCTGGCATCAACCAGACACGCCACCGCATTTCCCTCGTCCTGACTGCGAACGTGCAGATTGTCATTCCGACCGGCGCGAAAAACGTGCAGGCCAGCACGCAGATGGCGATGGCGGAAAGCATCATCGTCGGGCAAGTGCCGGATTCCTTCGCCGAGGGCGGCAGCGACAACAGCATCATCGACCTTGCGCCGTGAGGGGGAATGGGGTATAATGGAACGGAAATCCCGCTGATTTCAGCAGAAAGAAGCATTACCATGCGCGTTCTCGACATTGACCTCGACTTTTTCCTCGCCGACTGCTGCCCGCTTGCCGAACTGGGCGAGCGCCCGTCTCTCCCCGGACATGAGCCGTGGGAAGCATCCGCCGTCCGCGCATTCCTCGAAAACCAGTGCGGCCTGTCCCGCACCGCCCCCAAGCCCGGCCGCATTTTCGAGACGCACGACGGCGCGCTCCGCTTCTGGGAGGAGCAAATCGCCGCCGGACGCCTGACCGCCCCCTTCGATGTCACCCACGTTGACGCGCACAGCGACCTCGGCATTGGTTATCCCGGCCCGAACTTCGTGCTGTTCAACGTCCTGTCCATGCCCGTCCAAAAGCGGCTGGACTACACCGCCTTCTATGCCCAGAAGAAGCTCGACGAAGCGAATTACCTGCTGTTCGCGCTGGCGATGCGGCGGATTTCGTCGCTGGACAACGTGCGCAATCCGCGTTCGCGGGCGGACATCCCGCAAGTGCTGCTTGACGCGGACGGCAACATCCATCTCAATTCGCTGACCGCGCAGATGTTCGCCGCGAAAAACGGCGCAGAGCCGACCGTGCCCTTCCGCGTGTACGACGACTATCGCGATTTCCGCGCGGCGGGGGCGTATGACTTCGTGACGCTCGCGATTTCGCCGCGGTACGCGCCGAAGGAGGCGGATGGGCTGGTGGAGGTCGTGGGGGAGTATATCAGGGGAATATGAGGGCATCAAAAAACCTCGCGGCATCACCTGTCGCGAGGTTTTTATGTGCAAATCAAATCCCCGTTGCGGATTTCGCGGACGTGGCGATATTTTCCGCGTGGTCGCCGATACGTTCGAGGTTCGTCAGCATGTCCAGATAAATCATGCCGTTCTTCGCGGAACACTTGTGGTTCTTCAAGCGGTCCATGTGGTGGCTGCGGAGGGCTTCGGTCGTCGTGTCGATTTCGTCCTCCACGCCCTCCACTTCGCCCAGCAGCGTGTCGTCCGTTACCTGCGCCTTGAACATGTCCAGCGACCGCTGCATCTGCGCGCGCACAAGGTTCGACAGGCTTTCCAGCTCCTGTACCGCCTTGGGCGAGAATTTCACTTCGTCCTGATTCTTCAGCTGCGCCGATTCCATAATGTTCTGGCTGTGGTCGCCAATGCGCTCCATGTCGTTGACGACGTGGAACATCGAGCCGACCAGCTTCGTGTCCTTCTCGGACAGGTCAAGCCCCTTCACTTCCACCAGCGAATCGGTGATTTCGCGGTTCAGGTAGTCCAGCACGTCCTCGTTCCGCGCCAGCTCTTCGGATTTCTTCGCGTCCCACTCGTTGAAGCACTCCATCGCCCGCTGGAAGTTGCCCATCGCGATGCCGCCCATGCGCTGCACTTCGTTGAACAGCTGCGCCACGGCAATCGGCGGCGTTTTGAGCATACGCGCGTCAAAGTAGAGCAGCTTCATTTCCTCGGCGGTCGAGCCGTCGCCCTTGATCAGCAGGCACGCCAGCTTCTCCAGCCAGCTTGCGGCGGGCAGCAGCAGCGCCGTCGTCGTGACGTTGAAGAGAATGTGGACGATGGCGATTTGCAGCTTGAGGTTGCCGGGGGAGAGCATCTCGACCCAGCTTGCCAGCGGCAGGCAGCAGGCAATGATGACGAAAATCACCGTGCCGATGACGTTGAAGAGCAGGTGCACCGTCGCTGCGCGCTTGGCGGTGGAGTTTGTGCCCGCGCACGCCAGCAGCGCCGTGACGCAAGTGCCGATATTCTGCCCGAAGAGGATGAAGATGGCGCCATCCAGCCCAATCAGCCCCTGCGCGACGAGCGTTTGCAGGATGCCGATGCTGGCGGCGGAGGATTGCAGGACGGCGGTGATGCCCGCGCCGATCAGCACGCCCAGAATCGGGTTGTTGATGGACGCCATCGCCTTCTGGAAGCCCTCCCACGTCCGCAGCGGCTCCATCGCGCCGGACATGGTGTTCATGCCGATGAACAGGATGCCCAAGCCCATCGTGATGGTGCCGAACTGCTTGGCGGTTCTGTACTTGTCGGGAAGATTCGAGAGAATCAGCCCCAGAAACGTGAAGATGGCGGCAAAGTCAATCTGCACCGACAGCAGCAGCGACGTGACCGTGGTGCCGATGTTTGCGCCCATAATCACGCCGACCGCCTGCGTCAGGGACATCAGCCCCGCGTTGACGAAGCCGACGACCATGACCGTCGTCGCGGAGGAGGACTGCACCACCGCCGTGATGGTGATGCCCGCGAGCATGGCGAGGAAGCGGTTGCCCGTGACCATGCCCAGCAGCTTTTTCAGCCGTGTACCCGCCGCTTTTTCCAGCGCTTCGCCCATCAGCTGCATTCCGAACAGGAACAGCCCCAGTCCGCCGAACAGGGATAAGACATTCATAATCGTCATGATGGTTCGTTTCCTCCGAGCGTGCCGCAATGCAGCAGAATTCCGCCTGTGCGGGGAAAAATCGCATACATACCTACTTTACCACACTTTGCGCTTGTTTTCAACTGAATTTTACAGATTCATAGAGATTTTAGGCGGCGTTCAGCGGGGAAAAACAAAAAGCCGCCCCGAAAGGCGGCGAATGTCAAATTCGCAGCGGATGCCGCTTGGCAAATCAACATCTTGCGCGGAATGATCCCTGCGCCTGACGCACCATATGGTAAAACGTCCCTTCTCCGCTGAGCGTCACCCGCTTCACCGGCTCGCCCACCACCCGGAATCCCGCCTTCTCGTAGCAGCGAACGGCGCGCGTGTTCCACGTCCGCACTTCCAGATACATCGGCTTGCCCGGATACAGCCGCTGGGATAAATCCCACGCCAGCGCCGTCATCTGCGTGCCGTACCCCTGCCCGCAGTGGTCGGGATGCGCCCCGATGCCGAAAAACACCTCGCTGCCCTCATCGGACAGGTTCACGAAGCCCACCAGCGTTTCGCCATCGTAAAAGGAATAGAAATTGTTTGCCGGATTCGCAAAACCGTATCCGTGCTTCTTCTGCTCGGCATACGGCGGATTGTTGTACATCGCGTATTCGCCGGGGTAGTGCCACGCGCAAATGGCTTCCTTCTCGGCTTCGGTGGTCGGATGATACGTCAGCATGGGCGTTTTCCTCCTTGGGGATATTTCTGATTATGCAAAAAACCGGAGGCAGCCTGCGCCGCCCCCGGTCAAAATCCTCGATTATTGCAGCACAATGCCTTCCGCTTCCAGCTCCGCGCGGGTGCAGAGCCGCAGCGTCACAAAGTTCTGCTGGCAGATGATATAGCTGCCGCCTTCGCGCGTGTCCTTGTTCTCCAGCGTCACGATGCCCTGCGCGATGCAGTCGTGGTCGGCGCAGCTGGCGTCGGTCATCTCGATGCTCGACTCCGTGACGTGGATGATGTTCACGCACACGCCGTGGATCAGCCGGTAGTACCCGTCCTCCAGCAGCGGAATCGGCTCGTATGTCTTTGTGCCGACTGTCACAAGCAGGAACGCGACGGCTTCCGACGGGTCGCGAACCGCGCTTGCCATCGGGGAGGGCGCAATGCCGGGGTCAGTGCCGCGCGTCGCCGGGTTCAGCTTCGCGAAGCTCAGCGATTCGTTCGATGCCGCCAGAATCGCCTGCGCGTCGGCGAGGGTTTCCTGCGTCGTCGTCAATTCCGCCTCTGTCGCGGCAAGGGTTGCCTTTGTGGCTTCCAGCTCCGTCGTGGCGGTGGTCAGGCTGTCCTTCGTTGCGGCAAGTTCGTTTTCCGCGGCGGTCAGGGTGTCCTTCGTCGCGGCGAGTTCGGATTCCTTCGCGGTCAGGGTGTCCTTCGTCGCGGTGAGTTCCGCTTCCTTCGCGGTCAGGGTGTCCTTTGTCGCGGTGAGTTCGGATTCCTTTGCGGTCAGGCTGTCCTTCGTCGCGGCGAGTTCGGATTCCTTCGCGGTCAGGGTGTCCTTCGTCGTCGTGAGCTCGGCTTCCTTTGCGGTCAGGGTGTCCTTCGTCGTCGTGAGCTCGGCTTCGGTGGCGGTCAGCGCCGTCTTGGTGTCGGACAATTCCGTCGTGGCGGCGGCAAGGGTGTCCTTCGTCGTGGTCAGCTCGGTTTCAGTGGCGGACAGGCTGGTTTTTGTGTCGGACAGCTCCGTCTGCGCGGCAGTCAGCGTGTTCTGCGTCACCGCCAGTTCGGCTTCCGTCGTGGCGAGCGCTTCCTTCGTGTTCTCCAGCTCGTATTCCTTCGCCGGCAGGGATGCTTTCAGCGTGTCCAGTTCGTTCTGCGTGGCGGACAGCGTGTTCTTTACCGCCGCCAGTTCGGTCTGGGTGATAATCAGCGCGTCCTTCGTGGATGCCAGCGTGGTGTCGCGGCTGTTCAGCGTGCCCTGCGTTTCGGCGAGGGTAGCTTCGGTAGACGCAAGGGTGTCCTTCGTCGCGGACAGTTCAGTTTCGCGGTCAGCAAGCGTACCCTGCGTTTCGGCGAGGGTGGCTTCGGTGGACGCGAGGGTGTCCTTTGTGGCGGACAGTTCAGTTTCGCGGTCAGCAAGCGTACCCTGCGTTTCGGCGAGGGTGGCTTCGGTGGATGCGAGGGTGGTCTGGGTATCCGTCAAGGCGGCGGCGGTCGTGTCCAGCGTGGTCTGCGTGTCCGCGAGGGTGGCTTCGGTGGATGCGAGGGTGTCCTTCGCGGCGGACAGGCTGTTTTCGGTGTCCGCCAAGGTGGATTGGGTGGAGGACAGCGCGCTCTGCGTGTCCGTCAGCTGATTCCGGGTGTCCGTCAGCGAATTGTGGCTGACGATGAGACCGGCACCAAGTGCGATGGAAGAGACTGCCAGCACGATGGCGGCAATCATCCAGATGATGGTCTTTTTCCGGGCGGCAATGGGGCTCATAGCAATCCTCCTAACAAACGACGAAAATGGGCAGAAACCTTCCGTTTTTTCCAGTTTACCACCATCGGGGGAAGTTGTCAATCTCGAATTTCGCGGAAGCACAAAAAACGCCCCTCCGCCGACAAAAGCAGAGGGGGCAGGGGAAGGAAGATTATTGGTTCTTCACGGAAAGTTGGGGGGC
>UMKG01019391.1_pt1 | contig 9970 bp, 7 predicted proteins | sample 1966261 | NCBI WGS metagenome assembly UMKG01 (sample SAMEA4836169, study PRJEB28245) | human gut metagenome | biome: gut microbiome; material: fecal sample | place: Denmark | collected 2008 | reverse complement strand
TTCGGCTCCAAAAGTGTGGTTTGGAAGGGCGGCATGTACTAAGTCTCAAAAGCGTCTTGCGCGAATAAACAGCATGAAGGAGACGGATCTTCTTTGGAGGGTCCGCCTCCTTTTTTAGTTAAAAATTGCTGCGGATTGCATTCGCAGTTGGCATAAAACAGCATCTCTGCGTCAGAAACGGAGACGGCCCAAGATGGTGTGATCGCATATTCATCTGCTGTTCTGCTCACCCTTATAAAAAGAGGAGGCGGAATTTTATGTCCGGCAAGAGGGTCTTGGCGCTGTATGCGGCCATTCTGTTCAGCTTTGCAGTGATTTTGTGCCGCCTGTATTTCCTGGCACAGAATCAGACTTATGCAGCCTGCGCCAAAGCGCAAAGCGCGGTTCGGCTTGCGCTGCCTGCACGGCGTGGAAATTTTTACGATCATACCGGTGCACTGCTCACCGGGCTGGAAACGCAATATCTGGCCCTCTGCTTCCCGGGCGAAAACAGCTATTCCCGCCTGTATGCCTATACCGATGAGGACGGAAAGGTGCTTTTGTACCAGAATTGGAATCGTTCCATGCCATTTCTGCTGAATGTGGAGCGTGATCTTTACTGGCAGGGAGTGTCGTGCTATCCGTTTGCCCGGCGGTATGCGTCAGCACCGTTGTGCCAGCAGCTGATCGGATATCTGGATGGCGAAGGCCATGGAGCTGCCGGACTGGAAAAAGCACTGGACAAGCTGCTGACCGGGACGGGGGAACATGACGTCCTGCTGTGCGCTGTCACCGCTCAGGGACAGCTGCGAGCCGGAGAAACACCGCAGTATCTCCGGCAGGACAGCAAGGCTGTGGGGGCGCAGCTGACCATTTCGCGTCAAATGCAGCGCGCAGCGGAAGCGGTAGCAGCGGAGACTATGACCAGCGGGTGCATTCTGGTTCTGGACACGGCCACTGCTGCGGTTCGCGCCAGCGTCAGCATGCCGGGCTATGACCCGTATAACCTTGCCGCCAGTCTGGACGCACCTGACAGCCCATTCCTGAATCGCGTGTTGGAATGCTATACCGTCGGCTCGGTGTTCAAGCCGGTGCTGGCAGCGGCGGCACTGGAACAGGGCGTTTTTCCGGAATATGAATGTACGGGTGCCGCAGTGATAGATGGACAGATCTTCCGCTGCGCAGGCGGTGTGCCGCATGGGCAGATCGGACTAGAAGAAGCACTGGAAAAAAGCTGTAATGGCTATTTTGTACGGCTGGGGCAGCAGCTGGGTGCAGAGAATTTACTGCAAGCGGCGCAGCGTTTTGGATTTGGGCAGGAGATAAGCTTGGCAGGAAATCTGCATGCTGCATCCGGGAACCTGCCGGACGCAGCCGAACTCGCCCGGAGCGGTCAGCTTGCCAATTTCAGCTTTGGGCAGGGCAGCCTGCTGGCATCGCCGGTGCAGATCGCCGCCATGATGAATGCCATCGCCTCTGGCGGAATGTATCGCACGCCGTTTTTTCTGGAATGCACGGTTGACGAAACCGACGGTACACCGCTGGAAACGCTTGCGCATCCGCAGTCGAGGCGGGTGATGAGTGCGGAAAATGCAGCGCTTCTGCGTGAAATGCTTTGTCAGGTGGTGGAAGAGGGCACTGCACAGGATGCTGCAGGACTGGAAGGCGGTGCGGGCGGCAAGACCGGCACGGCTCAGACCGGACAGTTTGATGCTGACGGAACAGAACGCAAGAATCTGTGGTTTGCAGGCTTTTACCCGGCAGAAAAGCCCCGCTGGACGGTGATCGTGCTGCAGGACGGGCAGACCGAAACGGCCTATTCCAGTGCAGCCATCTTTGCCCGGCTGTGCGCCATGCTTCGTACTCTGGTGTAAAATGCGCGGTTTTTGCTTGCTTTTTCACGCTTGTTATGCTACTATATATTTGTATTTTTGCGTGGTTTTCATTGAATTATAATAAAGGAGCGTTTCAATCCATGTCTGTTATCGAAATTGTTGGCGGTGTGATCCTGCTGGTCGCTTCGCTCGTCATCGTCCTTCTCACTCTGATGCAGCACACGCATGGTCAGGGCCTTTCCGGTGCAATCAATGGCAGCGTGGGCGGTGCAAACAATGCCCGCCTGACCCCGGCTGACCAGATGCTGGCCAAGGTGACCCGCATTGCAGGTGTCGTTTTCTTTGTGGTCGCTATTCTGGCATGTCTGTTTGCAGGCCGTCTGGCAGGCTGAAAAGGTTCGTGCAGCCCCGTGTAAAGGACGGGGCTGTTTTTCTGTATTATGATAGGATGTCGGCGGCAGTCTGACCGCCGGGCAGGGTGGGGCAGTTGGCCCACAACCGGCAGCGCTGCGGCACGTTGGAGGCTGCGGCCATGGAAGAGCAAGGAGAAAGATTATTATGGCAATGCGCGATAAAATTGAGCACGCGATCCAGAATCAGCCGTGCACAGTTAAAGACCTCAAGGCAAAGTTCGGCGGGGACCGCAGTGCGGACCGCAAGGTGATGGAGGCTGTGGACCAGCTGGTGCACGAGGCAGTCATCTGCCAGCGTCAGGGTGTGTTCTTTACGGTGCGTTCTGGCCGTGCAGACAAGGCTCTGCTGTGCAAGGTGGTCAAACTGGGCAAAAATTTTGCCTTTGTAATGCTGGAGGACGGCACCAGCGATATCTTTATCCCGGGCCGCTTTACCCGCGGTGCAATGCCCGGTGACATGGTGCTTGTGGAAAAGTTTGAGCATCCCCGTGTGGAGGGCAGCGATGAAGGCGAGATCCTTGCCATTCTGGAAGAGAAAAATTCTCTGGTGGGCACTGCCCGCCGTATCGAGGGCCGCTTGAAATTCGTGCCGGATGACTGCCCGGCCATCTCCATGCAGCTGATGCGTGACTGCGAGGGCGGCGCAAAGGACGGCGACAAGGTGGCCGTGGAGATCCTGCAGCGCGGCAACCGTCAGGAAGATCACCGTGTGGGCGTTGCCATGCGGTTCGGCAATTCGGATGAAGCCAAGCGCTGCGCCAAGGCCCTGCTCTATGCGCAGGATATCCGCAGCCGCTTCCCGGATAAAGTCCGCGAAGAAGCCAAGAAGCTGGAGAATGCCGAGGTCTCTGAAAAGGACACCGAGGGCCGCATGGATCTGCGTGCACTGCCCATCTTCACCATTGACAGTGCCGAGACCAAGGACATTGACGATGCCATCAGCCTGACCAAGACCCCGGAAGGCGGCTTTGAGCTGGGCGTCCACATCGCGGATGTTTCCAACTATGTCAAGCCCGGCACCGAGCTGGATAACGAGGCATTCAACCGTGCTACCAGCGTCTACTATGCCGATCAGGTCGTTCCCATGCTGCCCAAGCAGCTCTCCAACGGCATCTGCAGCCTGAACGAGGGTGCGCTGCGTCTGGCGTTCTCCTGCCTGATGCGTCTGGACAAGGATGGTAACCTGACCGACTATCGCTTTGCGAAAACGGTCATCCGCAGCCGCGTCAAGGGTGTTTACTCCGAGATCAATGCTCTGCTTGCCGGCAGCGCAGACGACGAGCTGAAGGGCAAGTACCACGAGGTGCTCAGCCAGCTGCCTGCTATGAAGGAGCTGTATGGCCACCGTGCCCGCCTGCGCAAGGAGCGCGGCTGCATGGACATTGAGAGCGGCGAGGTAAAGCTGATCCTGGACGAGGATGGCCACTGCATCGACGTGAAGAAGCGCACTTCCGGCGAGAGCGAAGCCATGATCGAGGAGTTCATGCTGCTGGCCAACCAGTGCGCCGCCCACTTTGCCCGCGTGAAGCAGATCCCCTTTGTGTACCGTGTGCATGAGGAGCCCAATGCCGAAAAGCTGGAACGCCTGCACACCCTGCTGCAGGCCTGCGGCATCAACGACCACTTTGCCAAGGATGTGCCCACTCCCAAGGAACTGAGCGCGATCCTGGAAGGTGTGCGCGGCGGCCCGTATGAGCAGATCATCAATACCGGAATGCTGCGCTGCATGTCCAAGGCTGTGTATGAGGAAAAGCCCAAGGGCCACTACGGTCTGGTGCTGAAGGACTACGCTCACTTTACCAGCCCCATCCGCCGCTATCCGGATCTGGCCATCCATCGCATCATGACGGCTCAGCTCAAGGGCATCGATAAGGAGACCATGGTGCTGCGCTACAGCGACTTTGCCGAAAAAGCAAGTAAGCAGTCCAGCGAACGCGAGATCATCGCCATGCAGATCGAGCGCAAGGCAGAGGATTGCTATAAGGCCGAATACGCCCGCCGCCATCTGGGCGAGTGCTACGAAGGCCGCATTTCCGGCGTGACCCAGCGCGGCCTGTTCATCGAACTGGAAAACGGCGTGGAGGGCTTTGTGCCCGCTTCCAGCTTGACCCCTTCCGGCACCATGCTCACCGAGGGCATCCGCCTGTCCGACCCGGTCTCCGGCAAAAACTGGAGCCTTGGCGACACTATGATGATCACCATCGTGCGCGCAGACGTAAATCTGGGCAAGATCGATTTTGAAGTTGCTCCGGCAAACGCAAAATAAGCTGTTTTTCCCGAAGGAGAAAGGACCAGTCCGGTTCTTCCTCCTTCTTTTTTTGTCATATTTTAGACGCATTTCCAGCAAAACAGGATGATTGTATAAAGTTTATACACGGATGAAAATTTGTTTGTTGTTTGCTGCGTCTGCGCAGGGTATACTGTTGCCATAAGGACGGCGCAAGGATGCCGAAAAACGCAATAAAAAGCAGGGAGGCTTTTCTATGTACTATTCCAGTGGCAACTATGAAGCTTTTGCAACCCCTAAAAAGCCGGAGGGTGTCGATCATAAATCCGCTTATATCATCGGTTCCGGTCTGGCAGCACTGACGGCTGCCTGCTATCTGGTCCGTGACGGTCAGATGAAGGGCGAGCATGTGCATGTGTTCGAGAAAGACCCCATCCCCGGCGGTGCCTGTGATGGCTATAAGTACGACATCGGCTATGTGATGCGCGGTGGCCGCGAGATGGACAACCATTTTGAGGTAATGTGGGATATGCTGCGCTCCATCCCGTCTCTGGAGACCGAGGGCGCCAGCGTGCTGGATGAATATTACTGGCTGAACAAGGAAGACCCCAACTACTCTCTCTGCCGCGCTACCGTGGACCGCGGTCAGGACGCCCACACCGATGGTAAGTTCGGCCTGTCCGATAAGGGTGCCATGGAGATCATGAAGCTGTTCTTTACCCCTGACGAGCAGCTGCAGGATAAGAAGATCACCGACTTCTTTGACGATGAGGTGCTGAACTCCAACTTCTGGCTGTACTGGCGCACTATGTTTGCCTTTGAAAACTGGCACAGTGCTCTGGAAATGAAGCTCTATCTCAAGCGCTATATCCACCATATCGGCGGTCTGCCGGATTTCACCGCCCTGCGTTTTACCCGCTACAACCAGTACGAGTCCATCATCCTGCCCATGGTCACTTACCTGAAGGATCACGGCGTGCAGTTCCACTATGAGACCAAGGTCGTGGACGTGAAATTTGATATCAATGGCAAGCGCAAGCAGGCAAGCAGCGTGGTCGTGGAGCATGCGGGGGAGACCAGCACCATCGACCTGACCGAGAACGATCTGCTGTTCATCACCAACGGTGGCTGTGTGGAGAGCTGCACCGTGGGTGCGCAGGACAAGGCCGCAGGCTTTGACCCCACTATCAAGCCGGGCAACGGCTGGGATCTGTGGAAAAAGATTGCTGCACAGGATCCCGCTTTCGGCCATCCCGAGAAGTTCTGCTCCGACCCGGAACATTCCAACTGGGAGAGCGCTACCATCACCACCTTGGACGACAAGATCCCGCAGTATATCCAGAAGATCTGCAAGCGTGACCCGTTCAGCGGCCACACCGTCACCGGCGGCATCGTCACTGTTAAGGACTCCAACTGGCCGCTCAGCTGGACACTGAACCGCCAGCAGCAGTTCCGCGACCAGCCTAAGAGCCAGCTGTGTGTCTGGGTCTACGGTCTGTTCAGCGACAAGCCCGGTAACTATGTCAAGAAAGCTATGCGTGACTGCACCGGCAAGGAACTGTGCATGGAGTGGCTGTACCACATCGGTGTGCCCGAGGCTCAGATCGAGGAGCTGGCAGAGCACAGCGCAAACACCGTACCTGTGATGATGCCCTATATCGACGCCTTCTTTATGCCCCGTGCCATGGGCGACCGCCCCGATATCGTGCCCGAGGGCGCTGTGAACTTTGCCTTCCTCGGCCAGTTTGCCGAAACCGCCCGCGACACCATCTTCACCACCGAATACTCCATGCGCACCGGTATGGAGGCTGTGTACACCCTGCTGAACATCGACCGCGGCGTGCCCGAGGTCTGGGGCAGCACCTACGACGTGCGCGCTCTGATCGATGCAACGGTCAAGCTGCGCGACGGCAAGAAGATCACCGACATGGATCTGCCGCTGATCCCGCGCCTTGCCATGAAGGAAGCTCTGAAAAAAATCGAGGGTACTGACCTTGAAAAATTCCTCAAGGAATACAATGCCATCTGATCCGGTTCTCCGTTTCGTTTTTGGATCCCCCTAAAATCAGGCCCGCATTTGTAAGTCAGCGACTGACTGCAAGTGCGGGCCTGATTTTTGTTAAAAAATGAGACTTTTTGCACAAAAAGTATGACTTGCGAATATCAAATTTGAATAAATTGTGTCATTTCGGCTTGCTCTTGGGCGGCATATATGTTATGCTTAATGCAACAAGTGTCGGGCTGGATCTGTACGCCCGATGAAAACAAGAAAGTTCTAAGAGGAGGTCGTTTTCCATGAAACAACTTATCTCCCGCCGAAGCTTTATGAAGGCTGCAGGCGTCACCACAGCCGTTGCTGCCGTGAGCCTTGGTGCTCCCGCTGCATCTGCCTGCTTCCCGGGCAGCGTGAAGGACATCACCATTCTTTACACCAACGATGTCCACACCTACATCGACAAAAAGTCTCCGGAACTGACCTATGCCGCTATTGCCGCCCTGAAAAAGAGCTATCAGGATGCAGGCAAGGACGTTCTGCTGGTGGACGCAGGCGACCATATTCAGGGTACTGCTTATGGTTCCATGGACGAAGGTGCCTCTATCATCCAGCTGATGAATGCCGCAGGCTACGATGTTGCTACGCCCGGCAACCATGAATTCGACTACGGCATGGCCCGTGCAAAAGAGGCGATGGCTGAGGCAGATTTCCCGTACCTCTCCAGCAACTGGGTCAATCTGCCGCTGGGCAATCGCGTTCTGCCGGATGTCAAGTACTTTACCATCGGCGGCCGCGTGATCGCATTTGTGGGCATCACCACGCCCGAGACCTTCACCAAGTCCACTCCGGCTTACTTCATGGACAAGAGCCAGAAGCGCTATATCTATGATATTCTGGGCGGCGACGATGGTCAGAAGCTGTATAAGGCTGTGCAGAAATCCATCGATAAGGCAAAGCTGCTGGCAGATTACGTGATCGGTCTGGGCCATCTGGGTGTTGACCCGTCCTCTTCGCCCTGGACCAGCAGGGAAGTCATTCAGCACACCTCCGGCCTTGATGCATTCATCGACGGCCACTCTCATACCAAGATGGAATGTGAGTGGGTGAAGGATCTGTCCGGCAAGGCAGTTGCTCTGACCCAGACCGGTTCCTATTTTGCCAATGTGGGCGAAATGACCATCAAGACCGATGGTTCCATTGCTACCCGTCTGATCTCCTCTTACGAAGGCTCCGACAGTGTGGTGGAAGGCATCCAGACTGCGTGGGTCGCTTCTGTGGATGATATGCTGGGCGAGAAGATCGCTGCTTCCGAGATCAACTTCTATGTCACCGATCCGGAGACCGGCAATCGCCGCATCCGCACAGCCGAGACCAATCTGGGCGACTTTGTGGCCGATGGCATCTACACCTACTTCAACGAGGTAGAGCAGCTGCACTGCGATATCGCCATCATGAACGGCGGCGGCATCCGTGCAGATGTGAACGCAGGCTATTGGACCTTCAAGACCTGCAAGCAGGTCAGCCCGTTCGGCAATGTGGCCTGTCTGATGTCTGTTACCGGCAAGCAGATCCAGGATGCACTGGAATTTGCAGCCCGCTTTGCAGGCGAGGGCGGCAAGGAGAACGGCGGCTTCCTGCAGGTGGCCGGTGCTACCTACGAGATTCACACCGATATCCCCAACACGGTGCAGACCGACGAAAAGAATGTCTGGATCGGCAGCGCTACCGGAACTCCGCGCGTGCAGAATGTGAAGATCTATGACAAGGCTTCCGGTTCTTATCTGCCGCTGGACCCGAACAAGACCTATGCACTGGCTGGCATGAACTACACGCTGCGCAATCTGGGCGACGGCTTTGCCATGTTCGATGGCGCAGAGCTGATCAAGGACTATGTGTCTGAGGATTACCTTGTGATGTCCACCTATGCAATGACCTTTGGCGGCGTAGACGCTGAGGGTCTGCCGCATCTAGCGACAGCCAACAGCCCGCTGGCAGATTACCCGGGCTACCTGCTGAATTACGAAGATCCTTACGGCGCAGGCCGCATCAATATCCTGTAAAACCGCATAAAAAGGCGCACCGTCCGGCAGGGCGGTGCGCTGTTTTTGTATAACGAAATAGAACGAAAAAAGCCATCCGATATAAACCGGATGGCTTCTGGTTGGGGATGAGAGAATCGAACTCCCACAAGTAGAGTCAGAGTCTACCGCACTACCACTATGCAAATCCCCAAAATCTTTGGTGTTGTTTGGCTCGCAAGCCGCTCAACGTGTGCTATTATACGCACAAAAGCAGGCTTTGTCAAGCATATTTTTCAAATAAATTCAGACTTTTTCAAAATGCACGCAAAACCGCAGAAGTTTTTCAATGCCCGGCACACCCGGCAGGGCGTTTTTTTTTTGCCTCCATCCATAAACCGGCATATTCCGCACGCCGCTCCTCATAGAATGAAATGTACAGATTTTCAGATGCACAAAGAGGAGGATGGCTTATGCTGGAACGAACCCACAATCAAACTACGCAGACCCTGCTTTCGAGCCGTATCCCGCGGGACACCGAGCACGAGCGCTACCACCCGGAACTGGAAGAAGAGCTCAAGGAATGCCTGTTCTGTCTGAAACGCAACGAAATGATGTTTGATCTGGAGGTAGACACCGATCTGATCGAACAGCGCATCTATGAGAGGCAGGCACTATTGTGCCGCTACCGGTACTTACTGGCCAGGGCGCGGGAGCTTGGCCTGCATACTGTCCTGACGAAATATCAGCCTGCCGGGCAGCTTTAAACAGGTTAGCGGCATAAAAATCTTGACAGAAAGCTCCTTGCGTGTTATCATAGGCAAAGATAGATGCGTACCGGGCTTTGCCCGGCGCGATGAAATTTTGAGAGCTAGAGAGGTTTTCTATTATGGAACGTATTAAGACCATTGCTACTCGTGACCTGACCAAGAGCGTTAAGACCGGCGGTTGCGGCGAGTGCCAGACTTCCTGCCAGTCCGCTTGCAAGACCTCCTGCGGCGTGGCTAACCAGCAGTGCGAGAACAGCAACAAGTAATTTTTGCAAACCCCATGCCGCCTTTGCCGGGCGGCATTTTTTTGTGTAATTGGAATGGAGAGTAAAATGGTACATCAGTATCAATTGAATGGCTATAACATCGTGCTGGATACCTGCAGCGGCTCGGTGCATGTGGTGGACGATGTGGCATATGATATCATCGCCATGTACCCGGAGCATTCTGCCGATGAGATCGTCTCTGCCATGCTGGCAAAGTATGGCAACCGCGAGGATGTGACCGAGGAGGATCTGCGCCAGTGCATCGATGATGTTACTTCTCTGAAGGAGGCTGGCAAGCTGTGGACGCCGGATACCTATGAGAACATGGCTTTCGACTTTAAAAACCGCAATACCGTGGTCAAGGCCCTGTGCCTGCATGTTGCACATACCTGCAACCTGAACTGCTCCTACTGCTTTGCATCTCAGGGCCGCTATCAGGGCGACCGTGCGCTGATGAGCTTTGAAG
>UMKG01011513.1_pt1 | contig 10008 bp, 9 predicted proteins | sample 1966261 | NCBI WGS metagenome assembly UMKG01 (sample SAMEA4836169, study PRJEB28245) | human gut metagenome | biome: gut microbiome; material: fecal sample | place: Denmark | collected 2008 | reverse complement strand
CCGCATCGTGTACATCAAGGGCGACGACTTCACCAACGAGCTGATCGCCTCCATCCGGGAGGGGAAGAACGCCGAATTCCGGGAGAAATACCGCCAGTCCTCCCTGCTGCTGGTGGACGATATCCAGTTCATCGCCGGAAAGAAACAGACCCAGGAGGAGTTTTTTCACACCTTCAACACCCTGTATGAGTCCGGGCGGCAGATCGTGCTGACCTCGGACCGTCCGCCCCGGGAGATGACCCAGCTGGAGGACCGACTGCAGACCCGGTTCGAGTGGGGCCTGATGGTGGACGTGGCACCGCCGGATTTCGAGACAAGGCTCGCCATCATCAAAAACAAGGCCGCCCTGCTGGGGGTACAGCTGCCGGATGACATCAGCAACTTCATCGCCGAAAATCTCACCGCCAACGTCCGCCAGATCGAGGGCGCCCTGAATAAGCTGCTGGCTTATCGGGACCTGCTGGGCAACCAGGTGGACGCGGCGGCCGTCAGCCGGGCCGTGAAGGATATGCTGAAGAAGTACAACGAGTTCGTGCCGTCTCCTGCCCTGATCATCGAGTACATCTGCCGCTATTACGACGTGGACGAGGAGCAGGTCCGAGGCCAGGGCCGGAAGCGGGACCTGATGGAGGCCCGGCAGACCGCCATGTATCTGATCCGCCGGATGACCAACCTCTCCCTCAACGATATCGGCAAGGAGTTCGGCGACCGGGACCACACCACGGTGCTGCACTCCCTGGACCAGGTGGAGAAGAAAATGCGCTCCGACCCGGCCTACGCCGAAAAGGTCAAGGAGATCACCACCAACATCAACAACAAGAAGTAACCCTCTTTCCACAATCTCTGTGGAATCCACGGGGAAAACCTGTGGATTACCGGACCCCGGTTTTTCCGGTGGAAAACCCCCTGCCTCTCTCCCCATCCGGGTGTGGAAAGAAAAACCCGTGACTTCAGGGCTTCCGGCGGTTTTCCACATAAATTTTCCCTACGGCGACTGTTACTAAAAATAAGATATCTTTTTGTTCTCTTTGGGAGAACGGAGTCACTTTTCATTCTGAAAGAAAGGAACGCGTCTCTATGCTTCGATTTTCCTGTGAAAAGGCGCTTTTGCAAAGCGCCGTCAACACCACCTCCCGGGCGGTAGCCGCCAAAAGCTCCATTCCGGCCCTGGAGGGGATCCTGCTGGAAGGGGGCGACACCCTGACCCTGTCCGGCTACAACATGCAGACCGGCATCCGCACCATCGTGGACGCCCAGGTCAAGTCCCCCGGCCGCATCGTCCTTAGCGCCCGGCTGTTCGTCGAGATGATCCGGAAAATGCCGGACGATGTGATCGTGTTCACGGCGGACGAAAATCTGTCCGTCCATCTGACCTGCGGCGACGCCAGCTTCGAGATTCTGGGCCTGTCCGCCGACGACTATCCGGAGCTGCCGGAGGTGGACGACCAGTTCTCCGTGGACATCCGCCAGGGTACTCTGAAGGCCATGATCAACCAGACCAGCTTCGCCGTGTCCACCAATGAAAGCCGTCCCGTTCATACCGGCTCCCTGTTTGAGGTGGGCGACCAGGATCTGACGGTGGTGTCCGTGGACGGCTTCCGTCTGGCCCTGCGCCGGGAGCCTCTGGACCGGGCCGAGGGCGGCGCCTTCAAATTTGTGGCCCCCGGCTCCGCTCTGAACGAGGTGGAGAAAATCTGCGAGGATTCCGACGAAAAAGTCACCATTATCCAGGGCAAGCGCCACCTGCTGTTTGAAGCCGGGGCCACCCAGCTGATCTGCCGCCGCCTGGAGGGGGACTTCCTGGACTATAAAAACGCCATCCCCCGGAATAATCCCATCCGCCTGACGGTGGACACCAAGACCATGCTGGGGAGCCTGGACCGGGTCAGCGTGGTCATCAGCGAAAAGCTCAAGAGCCCGGTGCGTTGCGTGTTTGAAAACGGCCGGGTGCTGCTGTCCGCCAAAACCGGCGCCGGCGAGGCCAAGGACATCTGCCCCCTGGACGGCGACGGAAATGGCCTGGAGATCGGCTTCAACAACCGCTATCTCATGGACGCCCTGCGCTATGCTCCGGCGGACTCCGTGTCCCTGGAGCTGAACACCAGCATTTCCCCGGCGGTGATCGTGCCCGCAGACGGAGAGGAGAGTTTCCTTTATATGGTGCTGCCGGTGCGGCTGAAAGCGTGATAAATATGGAAATGATTACCATTACCACGGAGTATATCAAGCTCCAGGACCTTCTGAAGCTGGCGGCCGTCACCGCCACCGGCGGCGAGGCCAAGCTGCTGATCCAGGACGGCGAGGTCCTGGTCAACGGCGAGGTGTGCACCATGCGGGGAAAGAAGCTTCGCCCCGGCGACGTGGTGGAGGCCCTGGGGCGGAGCTGCGGCGTGCAGTATGCAGATTGACCGCCTGCTGCTGGAAGGCTTCCGCAATTACGACAGCCAGCAGCTGACCTTCGACGGAAGCTGCAACGTCATATACGGCGAAAATGCCCAGGGAAAGACCAACCTGCTGGAGGCCATCGTGTACCTGTCCTGCGGCCGCAGTCCCAGGACCCACGCAGACCGGGAGCTCATCGGCTTTGACCGGGACCGGGCCCGGCTGGTGGGGCATATTCAGGCCCGGGAGCGGGAGTTTGAAACGGAAATTCTCCTGAACCGGGGCAGGAGGCGGAGGATGACCATCAACGGCGTGGCCGCCAGAAACGGCGGCGACCTGTCCCAGGTGCTGCACACGGTGTTTTTCTCCCCGGAGGATCTGTTTCTTATCCGGGAGGGGGCGGCGGCCCGGCGGCGGTTCATGGACCAGTCCCTGTGCCAGCTGCGGCCCCGGTATGCCGAGGCCCTGACGGAATACGGGCGGCTGTATGAACACAAGACCCGCATCCTCCGGGACAGTGACGAGTATCCCCAGCTGCTGGACACCCTGCCGGACTTCAACCACCGGCTGTGCCAGGTGGGGGCAGTTCTGATCAGCTACCGGGCCCGGTATGTCCAGGCGTTGGCAGTCCATGCCCGGCGGGCCCACTGGGAGTGCTCCGGGGAGCGGGAGGACCTGGCCCTGACCTATCAGACGGTGAAAACCGTGGAGGACCCTCTGGGTCCGGTGCAGGACATCGCCGGGGCCCTGGAGGAGCACCAGGCCAAACACTATCAGGCGGAGCTGGCCTCCCGGCTGTGCCTGTCCGGCCCCCATAAGGACGACATCGTCGTTACGGTCAACGGCCTGGAGGCCCGGCACTTCTGCTCCCAGGGGCAGGTGCGGACAGCGGCCCTGAGCCTGAAGCTGGCGGACCGGGAGATACACAAAAACGCCATCGGTGAGTATCCGGTGATGCTGCTGGACGACGTGCTGTCGGAGCTGGACCCCCGGCGGCAGGAGTATGTCCTCAACCGCATCGCCGGGGGACAGGTGTTCATCACCTGCTGCGAAAACGACCGGCTGGACGCCCTGCTGTCCGGCCGGGTATACCACATCCGGGAAGGGAGGGTGCTGTGATGGGCTTTCTGCATATCGGCCAGAACGTGATGGTCAACGACCGGCACATCATCGGCATATTCGACCTGGACATTACGTCCCAGTCCCCCCAGACCCGGCGGTTTCTGGACCAGGCGGAAAAGGACAGCGTGGTCTTGCCGGTGTGCGATGACATTCCCAAGTCGTTTCTGGTGTGCGACCATCCGTATCACCGACAGATCGTATATATTTCCCAGCTGAATACCCAGACGCTGGTGAAAAGAGCGGAAAAGAAGTGAATTTTTCCCTGTCATTGCCGGGAGATCGGCAGACACCGGGTTCCCGGGAATGACAGGATAAACCCAAGGAAAGGAAAGATCATCCAATGAGCGAACTGGAAAAAGTTACCGCTGTGGACACCACCTATGACGCCTCGGAAATTCAGGTTCTGGAGGGGCTGGAGGCGGTGCGCAAGCGGCCCGGCATGTATATCGGCTCTACATCAGCCTCCGGCCTGCACCATCTGGTGTATGAGATCGTGGACAACGCCATTGACGAGGCCCTGGCCGGATACTGCACGGAGATCACCGTCACCATCAACCCCGGCGACACCATCACCGTTACCGATAACGGCCGCGGCATCCCCGTGGATATCCAGAAGCAGACCGGCCGGCCGGCCCTGGAGGTGGTTTACACTGTTCTCCACGCCGGCGGTAAGTTCGGCGGCGGAGGCTATAAGGTATCCGGCGGCCTTCACGGCGTGGGCGCCTCCGTAGTCAACGCCCTGTCCCAGTGGCTGGAGGTGCAGGTCCAGAAGGACGGCAAAATTTACGAGATGAAGTTCTCCCGGGGAGCGATCACCCAGGAGATGACGGTGCTGGGCGAGACCACCGGCACCGGCACCGCCGTGACCTTCAAGCCGGACCCGGAGATGTTCGACACCCTGGTATACGACTATGAGACCCTGCACACCCGCATGCGGGAGCAGGCGTTCCTGAATGCGGGGCTGCGTATCACCATTACCGACGCCCGGCCCGGCCAGGAGCAAAGTGACTCCATGTGCTACGAGGGAGGCATCCGGGAATTTGTTACCTGGCTCAACCGCAACAAGACAGCGCTGCATGAGGAGGTCGTCTATCTGGCCGGGGCCAAGGGCGACAGCACCGCCGAGGTGGCGCTGCAATACAACGACAGCTATAACGAGACGCTGGTGTCCTTCGCCAACGACATCCACACCCCCGAGGGCGGCATGCACGAGACGGGCTTCAAAACGGCCCTGACCCGGGTGCTGAACGCCTACGGCATGAAATACGGCATGATCAAGGAGGGCGACAAGGTCTCCGGCGAGGACGTCCGGGAGGGCATCACCGCCGTGATCTCCGTGAAACTGACGGAGGCCCAGTTCGAGGGCCAGACCAAGGCCAAGCTGGGCAACGCCTCCATCCGCACCCTGGTGGACAACGTTGTGTCCGATCAGCTGTCCGTGTATCTGGAGGAGCACCCGGTGGTGGCCCGGACCATCCTGGACAAGGCCCTGACCGCCAACCGCGCCCGGGAGGCCGCCCGGAAAGCCCGGGAATCCATCCGCCGCAAGACCGCCCTGGGCGGGGCGGCCATGCCCGACAAGCTCCGGGACTGCAACGAGAATAATCCCGAGCTGACGGAAATCTATATCGTGGAGGGCGACTCCGCAGGCGGCTCCGCCACCCAGGGCCGGGACTCCCGGTTCCAGGCCATCCTGCCTCTGTGGGGCAAGATGCTGAACGTGGAAAAGGCCCGGGCGGATAAGGTCTACGGCAACGACAAGATCCAGCCGGTGATCACGGCCCTGGGCGCCGGGATCGGCGAAGAGCTGGACCTGAACCGGCTGCGGTATCACAAGATCATCATCATGGCCGATGCCGATGTGGACGGCGCCCATATCCGGACGCTGTTGCTGACCTTCTTCTTCCGGTTCATGAGGCCCCTGATCGAGGAGGGGTATGTCTACTCCGCCGTGCCGCCGCTGTATAAGCTGACCCGGGGCAAGCAGCAGCGGGTGGCCTATACCGACGAGGAGCGGGACGCCATCTCCGCCGAAATGCGTAGCGGCAACCCCAACGTGAAGATCGACATCAGCCGCTATAAGGGCCTTGGCGAGATGAACCCCCACGAGCTGTGGGAGACCACCATGGACCCGGAGAAGCGCACCCTGCGCCGCATTACCCTGGACGACGCCGTGGCCGCCGACGCCACGTTTACGGTGCTGATGGGCGAAAAGGTGGAGCCCCGGAAGGAGTTCATCGAGAAAAACGCCAAATACGCGGTGAATCTGGACTATTGATTCAAAAAATGCATGCATTTTTTGATTTTTACCATCCCCACAAGGAGAATAAAATATGAGCAAAAAACCACAGTACGACCCTGAGGAGCTGCGGTACCCGGACCAGCACATTGTGGAGCGGTCCCTGGTGCCGGAGATGGAAAAATCCTATATCGAATACGCCATGTCCGTGATCGTGGGCCGGGCCCTGCCCGACGTGCGGGACGGACTGAAGCCCGTGCACCGGCGGATCCTCTACGCCATGTATGAGGACAACCTGACCTCTGACCGGCCCTTCAAGAAGTCCGCCACCTGCGTGGGCGACGTGCTGGGCCGGTATCACCCCCACGGCGACGCGTCCGTGTATGACGCCCTGGTCCGCCTGGCCCAGGATTTCTCCATGCGCTATATGCTGGTGGACGGCCACGGCAACTTCGGCTCCGTGGATGGCGATCCCCCGGCGGCCTACCGATACACTGAGGCCAGGCTTGCCAAGATTGCAGGCGAAATGCTGCGGGACATCGAAAAGGACACCGTGGACTGGGACCCCAACTTCGACGAGAGCCGCAAGGAGCCCCGGGTGCTGCCCTGCCGGTTCCCCAATCTGCTGGTGAACGGTTCCTCCGGCATTGCCGTAGGTATGGCCACCAATATCCCGCCCCATAACCTGCGGGAGGTCATCGGTGCGTGCATCTGTGTGCTGAATAATCCGGACGCCACCTTGGGTGATCTGATGGAGCATGTTCAGGGGCCCGACTTCCCTACAAAGGGCATCATCATGGGCCGGGCCGGGATCCGGGCCGCCTATGCCACCGGCCGGGGCCGGGTGGTGGTCCGTGCCCGCCACGAGTTCGAGGAGTTCGGCAATAACCGCACCCGCATCATCATCACGGAGCTTCCGTATCAGGTAAACAAGCGGATGCTCATCAAGAACATGGCTGACCAGGTGGAGGACAAGCGTCTGGAGGGCATCAGCAACATTCAGGACGAGACGGACCGCAACGGTATGCGCATCGTCATTGAGCTGAAGCGGGACGCCAACCCCCAGGTGGTGCTCAATCGCCTGTTTGCCCAGACCCAGCTGCAAAGCTCCTTTGCCATCAATATGCTGGCCCTGGTCCAGAACCAGTCCCAGCCGAAAATTCTCTCCCTGCGGCATATTATCGACGAATACCTGGCCTTCCAGGAGGAGATCATCGTCCGCCGCACCAGATACGACCTGAAGAAGGCCCAGGAGCGGGCCCATCTGCTGGAGGGTCTGCTGATTGCCCAGGACAACATTGACGAGGTCATCCATATCATCCGCACCAGCTATGACAACGCCAAGGAGAACCTGATGCAGCGCTTCGGGCTGGACGACGTCCAGGCCCAGGCCATTCTGGATATGCGTCTGAAGGCTTTGCAGGGGCTGGACCGGGAAAAGCTCCAGAACGAGTATCAGGAGCTGGAGGAGAAGATCGCCTATTACCTGCGGGTGCTGGGAGACGAGAACCTGGTGAAGGCCATCCTCAAGGAGGAGCTGCAGGCCATCTCCGACAAGTACGGCGACGACCGCAAGACGGAGATTCAAGACGTGGAGGACGAGATCGACATTGAGGACCTGATCGAGGAGGAGGAGTGCGTCTTTACCCTCACCGCCAACGGGTACATCAAGCGCACCCCCGTCAGCGAGTATGCGGCCCAGAGCAAGGGCGGCATGGGCAAGAAGGGCATCACCACCCGGGACGAGGACACCGTGGTGGACGTGTTCACCGCCTCCACCCATGACTATATCCTGTTCTTCACCGACACCGGCAAGGTGTATAAGAAGAAGGGCTATCTGATTCCCGAAAGCGGCAAGGCCGCCAAGGGCACCAACATCGTGAATATTCTCCAGGTGGAGACCGGCGAGCGGGTCCAGGCTATGCTGCACTTCCGGGAGACCGGCGACGACCAGTTGTATTTGTTCATGACTACCCGTAACGGTACCGTGAAGCGGCTGGGGGTATCGGCCCTGAAGAACCTCCGCAACAACGGCATCCGGGCCCTGACCCTGGACGAGGGCGACCGGCTCATCGACGTGTTGGAGACCCACGGCAGCGACCGGATCCTCATCGCCACCCACGACGGCCAGGCCGTCTGCTTCGACGAGACCGACGTCCGGGCCATGGGCCGCACGGCGGTAGGCGTCCGGGGCATCCGCCTGCGGGAGGGCGACTATGTGGTGGGCGCCGCCAAGGCCCAGCCCGGCAAGACGGTGCTGTCCATTACGGAGCGGGGCTTCGGCAAGCGCACAGCGGTGGAGGAATACCGCATCACCGCCCGGGGCGGCCTGGGCATCCGCAACTATATGGTCACGGAGAAAACCGGGCCCATCGTGGGTATCAAGGTGGTGGACGGTACCGAGGACCTGCTGCTGGTGACGGAGGCAGGCATCCTCATCCGCACGGCAGTGGAGAACATCCGGGTGGCCGGACGGGCCACCCAGGGCGTCATCGTCATGCGCTTCAAGGAGGAGGGCGACCGCGTCATCTCCATGGCCCTGACGGACCGGGAGCAGGACGCCGAAAAGGAGCCGAGCCATGAGTAAGAAAAAGGAGATGTACGCCCCCCTGACCCGGTGGCAGTATTTCACCAAGACGCTGTATCATGACCCCAGCAAGACCCAGGAATTTGAATATGACGGCGTGATCTATCTGAAAAGCCAGGAGCTGCAGGACATCGAGGAGCGCAACGCCCGGGTCAACTGGGTGCTGCTGCTGGTGCTGTGCGCCATGTTCCTGACGGCCATCAAGTGGCAGAACATTGTGGTCATTGCCCTGGGCATGGTGGTGATCGTGGCGGGAGAGCTGTATCGCATGAGCCGCCTGCCCAAGGATATCAAGGCCCACCTGACGGATTCCGGACGGAGGAAGCGGTGACGGAGATGAAGATCATCGCCCGGATCCGAACGGAGCTGCCGGAGAAGTTCGGCGTGCCCCGGCAGAGCGGCCTGGTGCCCCAGCTGCGGGGCCGGGTGATCTTTGAGCCGGAGTACCGGAACCCGGACGCCGTCCGGGGCCTGGAGGACTTCTCCCATATCTGGCTGATCTGGCAGTTTTCCCGGGCGGTGCGGGAGGGCTGGTTCCCAACGGTGCGGCCCCCCAGGCTGGGTGGCAACCGCCGCATGGGGGTGTTCGCCACCCGCTCCCCCTTCCGGCCCAACGCCCTGGGCCTGTCCTCCGTGCGGCTGGATCGGGTGGAGCTGGACCCGGCCCTGGGGCCGGTGCTCCATGTGTCCGGGGCGGACCTGATGGACGGGACGCCAATTTTTGACATCAAGCCCTATCTCCCCTATACCGACAGCCACCCCCAGGCCGCCGGCGGCTTCACCGACGGTCTGGCCCATGCGCCGCTGACGGTAGAGTGCTCCCCTGCCCTGCTGGAGCATATCCCGGCGGACAGCCGGGAGGGACTTTTAGGAGTGCTGGCCGGGGATCCCCGGCCCCGGTATCAGGAGGACCCACAGCGGGTGTATGGTCTGTCCTTCGCCGGGCACAACGTGAAATTCACCGTGGACGGAGACCGTCTCACCGTGATCGCGGTGGAATAACAGGATGATTCTATGAAAACAGTTACGATCTATACTGACGGCGCGTGCTCCGGCAACCCCGGCCCCGGGGGCTGGGGGGCCATCCTGGAGTGGAACGGCGTGGAAAAGGAGCTGTCCGGCGGCGCGGCGGACACCACCAACAACCGCATGGAGCTTACCGGCGTCATCCGGGCCCTGTCCTGCCTGAAGGAGCCCTGCGTGGTGGAGCTGTACTCCGACTCCAAGTACGTCATCGACGCCCTGTCCAAGGGCTGGGTGTACGGCTGGAAGAAAAAGGGCTGGATCAAAAGCGACAAAAAGCCCGCCCTGAACGTGGACCTGTGGGAGCAGCTGCTGCCCCTGGTCGCCCGGCATGAGGTACACTATCACTGGGTCAAGGGCCACGCCTCCAACGAAAAAAACAATCGCTGCGACCAGCTGGCGGTGGCGGAGAGCAAGAAATTCTGAAAAAATCTGTGATGTTCACAAAAAGTTCACGTGGATTTCATGATTTCGCCATGTTTACAAGGTATTCTTTTACCTGTACAAAGGAACCATTCCTTATGTGATTTTCTCTCTCTCCTAACAAACACACAGAAAACTCCCTCTGCCAGCGGCGGAGGGAGTTTTCTGTTGTCTGGCCAAAGGCTTCCCAAATGACTCCGTGTGTGTTACACTGGTGCAAAAAGGGGAGGGG
>UMKG01039177.1_pt1 | contig 10093 bp, 5 predicted proteins | sample 1966261 | NCBI WGS metagenome assembly UMKG01 (sample SAMEA4836169, study PRJEB28245) | human gut metagenome | biome: gut microbiome; material: fecal sample | place: Denmark | collected 2008 | reverse complement strand
AAATACGCTCTTGAGTTCTCAAACCACCACCACTCACCCACCTTACGGAACCCCGACCGGGGAACCACTCGCTGAGCGGCAGCGAAGAGTTAATTTACACGAACCCCGGCAATCACGCAACCCGGCACCACACGGACACCCCGCGAACCCTTGCAAGACAACACATCCACCGGCGTGTCGAAAACACGGGAAAACGGGCGGCGAACGCCACCGCACGGCACAGGACCGCCGGAAAACCCCACCGCAAACCAACACCCGGGCGTGTCACACACCGAACTATCTCATTTACGGCCATTCCTCTAAGCCAACCCATCCGAGAAAACCTCCCAACTGAAAGCAGAAATAGGAGAAAACAGAGGAAAGCAGAAGAAAGCAGATAAACGAAACCGCACCGCCGATCGTTGTCCTGAACAAATTCAAATCTCAACTAATCGAAAGTGCGGTTTTGCATATGCGCGCGCAAGCGACGACAGAACAAGGCAGCGCAGCCAAAAATCGATTAATCGGCGCAACCGAAACGGTAGAGGGCCCAACCCTGGCCGTATTGCGAATAATCGGCAACCTTCACCAACGTGCCGCCATCCACATACGCATCAATCAATTCCTCATTATGGAAGGAATCGTATTGGGCGCGATACGGGAACGACTGCAAGCTTTGCGCTTGGTCGCCCATCGTAAGGAAGTACTCTGGAGCGTCAGTCAGCGGACATACCGTGCCAAGCACCTGCTGCCCATCGCCGGAAGCAAACGCGGTCTCCACTCTGCCGAACGGAACGGATGGCACATCGGTGCGCGCATTGATGATCGGATACAGCATGCTCGCATTGAACAGCGTCTCCGCATACATCGAGCCGTTCAACGGGTCGGAAATGATGGTGGCCTGAGTGCCAGTACGTTCCATGACCTTGCGCAGCACAGTAATCTTCTGCTCGGTGAGCTGCTCGTTGGGGTCGCTTTGGTTCAGGCTGGAATGCGCGATGATCGCGTCGCGAGCCGCAGTACGAGACGGGCATACGATCTGAGCGAAAACCGCAAGTATCGCAATCACAAGGAATGCGGCGATTGGGCCGATCCAATTGGAAGCGAAAGAAACGTTCTTCACGGAAGAAACAGCAGACGCAGAAGAAAGGGAGGGAACGGAAGAAGCACTATTCTTCGCGGAGAAGGAAGATGCAGAAGGAACGAAAGAAGCGGATGCGGCACACACGGAAACGCATTCGGAAAGCGCGTTGACGCCAATGACAAGCAACGGCAACGCAACCAGCGGAAGCATGGTCATAATGCGGTTTTCATCGCGATACCAAGGAGAGCTGATGATATTCGGCAGCGCGCCAACCAACGTGACCGTGCACGCATATACCAGCGTGACCAGCAGAAACGCGGCCATCAACGCGATCACGTCACGCAGACGATCGTTGCGGCGAGGTCGAGATGGTTCGGACGGTGCGGATAAGGAGACATCAGCAGCATCGGAACACGAAGCAGCCGGCAGGTCGGAAGCGGAAACCAAGGAGACCGCAGCATCGGAAACCAAAGCATCAGCATCAGCGGAAAAAGCGGGAGCCACAGTGGAAACAGCAGCCGAAAACGAATCCGAAGAGCGCACAGCAGCGCGGCGGAAGGCGCAAACGAAAGCGGCAACGGTTCCCGCAATCAGCAATAATGCGAACAAAATCGCAGGAAAACCGTCAAGGCCATCCGTGAAGCAGAACGAAATCGACTCCCACAAATTCTTGGACGGCTGATGGCTATGGAACCAGGAAGCGGGATTCGCCCAACGATCCGATTTGAACGACGTAAGCATCAGGGCCACAAACGCGACCGCGCCGACACACATGGCGATAAACGCACCCAGAATCAGCTTCCACGGCAAACGCAACACAATGAACGGCACCAGAATCAGAGCATACGTGAATGCGATACGCGGGTGTGCAACGAGGCAAACCACGCCTGCGACAGCAGCGATCACAAACCATTTCACTATATGCTCGCGTGCGGCGATCGCATCGAACAAGCGCAACGTGGCAGCGATAAGAAACGGCAGCAGCGACGTGGCGAAACCGAATGCGATCAGCGGACCGGCATTCAGCAGTCCGTACGGGTGGCACACCGAGCTGACGGCAAGCACGGGCACGAACAGTCCAATCAGATTCTGCAGAACGAAAGTAGCGTCGAAAGTGGCGTTATATTGCCGATTCACAGCTGACGATACCTGCTGATTTGAAACATTCGACGATTCAGATACGGACGACGATTCAGGCGTAGACGATGCTTGCGAAATACGTGAAATTGGATTGCCGCGATTCCAACGTTGTAGGAAATACCTGCACAATACCAGCATTCCAGAAGGGAAAATCACGCCCGAAGCGATGATCCACGTGATATTGAATGCCGCGTAAATAGAGCATTGCACGCCGAACAGCGCCGCGATTTTGATTACGAAATAAGCGCAAACATGGAATAACGGCGGATAGAACGAATTATGCGGCCACAAATGCAGTGCTGCCCCCAAACCTTCGTCAAGCAAGCGGCGAATGAAATAGTAATGCGCAGGGGCATCGCTGCTGACAATCGGCGTATTCCACACCGTGGAGGGGAACCACGCAATCACCAGGCATAGTGCGGATGCGATGCCGATAATCGACGTAAGCCACGGCAATAACACGCGGAGCGACGCCGGATGCAGCATCGCGGGACGCCATCGCAGGTCACGTTTCCGTTCGAACGGGCCGCCATTGGACGAGCCGTTCTGCCGAAGCTGAGTCTGCGCAGGCGTCTGAATCGAGCCATGATTGGCCATTACGGAACCGGTATTCGTAATCTGTTCGGAAGTCATCGATTCCATCGTAGCGAGTGCCGCAACCATGCTCAACGGTCGATTTTCAGGAATCATTCAGACTTCATGCAGGGGTATAACAGTGTTGCGCAAGAAAACAATCACGTTGGAAGCCCAAGATGATTTCACGGGACGCACCATGCGCTACGGGCCTGCCTTGCTGCGGAGCGCGCGTCCCGGCCAACGCTGACGTCGGCATGCGCCGGCGCGCAATAACAGAGAACTGGAGAAGTACCGCATGTTCGTTCTCAAGAACGCATGGGCGGCGCTCGGCCGCGTCAAATGGCGCACCGCGCTAATCGCCCTACTCGCATTACTGGTGTCTTTCTCGGCTGCCGTGGATCTGGCAGTCATACGAGCAGACGACACCGCCAATAATGAGACATACCAGTCGCAGAAAGCCACTGCGGTGATTCGGCCGACCGCGCAGACCAAAGCCAAGCGCGACGGCGCCGATTCCAGCTATACCGACAAGTACTTGACGTGGGAAAAGTACAGCACGTACGCAACGGCCGCACAGAGCAACAGCGTGACCTTCGATTACACGTTGGCAACGTCAGTGCCGGTGCGTGAAAGCAAGTCATTGCAGGCGATCGCTGCGAAAAGCGATACTAGCGAAGACAAGACCGGCGGCAATCTGACCCTGCAGGCGTTCTACACGTTGGACGCCGCGAAAATCAACGATTACGGCTACTACAAAGTGGTCAAGGGCAAGCATTTGAGCTATAAGACGCAGAGCGACGGCGTACTCATTTCGCAGGCGCTGGCCGATAAGAACAATCTCAAGGTCGGCGACAAGGTGACGGTCGGCAATCCGTCGAAGGCTTCCGAAACGTACACGTTCACTGTGCGCGGCATTTACGAATACGACAGCGACGTACCTGAAGGCAACGGTTCCGACGCGAAATACGCGAAGGACAATCGTGAGAACGTGATCTACACGACGTATATCAACTTCGCCAAGAACGGGCTTGACACGACGGAGGCCACGGGATGGGGCGTTCCGAATCTCAATATTGTGTTCTCTCTGGCGAATCCTTCCACGTATAACAAGTTCGTGCGCTTGGTGAAGAAGGCCAAGTTAGACACGAAGACGTACGAAATCACCTCGCCGTCGCTTACCGCTTATAAGAAGTCGATCGAGCCGCTTGATTCCGCCGCTTCGTCCGCGCGCATCGTACTGTTGGCCATGACGATCGTCGGCGGAATCGCGTTGCTGGCATTGATTGTGTGGGCGGCGGTCGGTGGCCGTCGCGATGAGATCGGCATGGCGATGATCACCGGCGTAACCAAGGGCCGTTTGGGATGGCAGTTCATGCTGGAAACGTTCATGATGACGGTTCCGGGTTGGATCATCGGCTTGGGTGCCGGCGCGCTGTTGGCGAAACCGATCGGTACCGCGTGGGCTGGCGGGCAGGCTGTGACAATCACGTCCGCTTCGGTGTGGAATGTGATCTGGTACGGCTTGGGCGCATGCCTGGTGCTTGGCATCGTGGCGTTCGCGCGCGTGGCCTGCTTCAACCTGAACCAACTGTTTGAGGAACGCTCGGAGGTGACGGCATGAGTGACAATATGAACGATAAGAACGAGAACATCGACAAGACCATGGTTGACGAAGCTGTGGTCGACAAGACCGCTGAAGCCGAGGCAAGCGAAACCGTCGATGATGCTGCGATCGGAGATATTGCAGCTGACGAATCTTCCGCAGATTCCATTGAATCCATCGATTTTACGGTGGTGTACGACGATGACGACGCAGCGGTTGCAGGCAACGATACTGCAGATGCCGCCGAAACCGCCGATGCTGCAAATAACGCTGCGGATGACACGAATGACGATTCGGACGTGGCTGTGAATAACGCGAATCAAGTGAAGGAAACGCTCGCTTTGCGTTCTTCCGACGCACCGACCGCACTGGAAACGCATGAAGCGGTGAAAGCCGATTCCGCAACCAGCGTTTCGTCACAGCTTGACAACGAAATCAAGCGCAATCGCAAAAAGGATGCGTTCTTCTTCAAGGCGAATCCGACGTTCGCGCTCGACCATGTGACCGTGACCAATCGCAAGACCGGCCGCAATATTCTTGACGACCTGTCGTTGTCGTTCCATGCGGGCGCCACGCATGCGGTGCTCGTGGACGCGGAGGATCGCGAACAGCATCAGGCATTGCTGGCCACCATGGTCGGCATGGTGCGCACGGACCGCGGCAATGTGATGCACAAAAGCGCCAACCTGAGCGACGTCGAACCGGCCGAAATGTTGGGGCACCGCATCGGATTCATTCCGCAACGTTTTGCTTTCCGCCCCGATCTCGACGCGGAAAGCAATGTGCTGTACGCCATGGATGCGTCAAACCGCAACTTCCTCAAGCCGAAGCCTGTGATCGCCCGCGAACTGCTCAAGCGCGTGGGCTTCGATGAAGTGACGTCCGGACTGGCAGTCGGCGAAGTAAGCGAACTGAACCAGCGTCGCGTGGCCATCGCTCGTGCGCTGAGCTGCGAGGCTGAAGTGATCATCGCCGACGAGCCGACCGCTGGATTGGATGCCGACGACGCGGCCGTGGTGTTGGATCTGTTGAAGAAGTTCAAGCGCGATGCCGATCGCAAACGCGCCATCATCGTGGTGACCACCAATCCGGAAGTCGCCGATGCGATGGATCACAGCGTGGAACTCGACTAGCCGCCTAGTGCTATGGGCGCACGAACATAGACTTTTCGCGCGCCCATAGGTAAGCCCTTTGGAATTCTGGTTTTAGCCAAATTCCAAAGGGCTTACGTGTTCTGAAAACAGTCTGCCTTACTCCGCGATACGCATGTGGTACTGCTCGGCGAGCGGCGTAACGTCAAGCACGCCGTATCGTTCGAGCAGCCGCAGCCATTCGCGCCTGTTGCTTTCGCCGAAACGGGCCGCCTTGCGCGCATAGGCTTCGGCCGTCAGGAACTTCGGCGGAATCGACTTGCTGTTGTACTTGTCGGCCACCATCACCACTTCCTGCTCAAGATTCATGGGCACATAGTCGGCCGGAGGCAGCGGCAACCCTTGCGATTCCACCGCTTCTTTGGTGAGTCCCACACCGGTGTGGTTGCGCGCGAACTGCGCGATCGACTCGTCAACACCCTCGTTCAACAAATATTCGTAGCCTTTAAGCCCATGCCGTACGTAATTCGGACCGTCGAATTTCAGCGGCCCACCGTCGGAACCGTCTTGTTTGAGCAGAAAATACGTGCCGATATCATGCAGCAGACCACCGATCACCACCAAATGCTCGTCGATCAGCCTCGGCGGAACGGTTCCGCCCGTAAGCCCGTCCGATGATGGAACGGAAGGAATGCGAAGTATGCCGAACGATTCGCTGCCATTACCGTCTTGCGTAAGCCTAAGGCCGAAATCACCCGCTTTTTCAGGGGCATCATCCGGTAGCGTGCAGCGGCGGGTGAACAGTGCGTTCTGCCTGCGTGCCATGCGACGTGCGATGTCGGCAACGACTACGCAATGTCCGTGAATCAAATCGTATGCGGCTTGCGATTGCGCGATTTTTCGATGCAGTTCGTCAACTTGGGCGAGTGTAGGAATATATCCGGTTGTCATACCGCCTATCTTAGGCGCTGTATGACGATTGCCACATGCTGAATCCGGTCGAAAAAAAAATGTCTGGAAATCCCAGATGAAAATTCCAGTCGGAAATTCCGAAATACGGATTTCAGATTACGGATTTCAGATGGAACGCACACGAAATGCGCCGGTACGGTTGGAAGCGACGATCATCTGATCGTTTTCCAAACGAGTCCAGCCATCTTCGGCACACTGGTCGAAACCGGAGCTGGCCACAACCACGCCCTTCAGCTGGCCTGCAGCCTGATCCGCTTCGGATTCACCGAGCGTACGATAGCGCATCACACGATAATCATGCGCCTGGTTGCCACGGCCGTACTGGTCGTAGATTTCCACGATGCGCTTGGACGTGACCTCACGACCGGCCGCGCACAGAGCGATGAACTGGTCTTGGCTCTGGATCATGCAGTTGTAGCTGGACTTCGGATAGCTTTTGCGCAGTTCGCGCACAGCCTGCGCGACCGCCTCGTCGAGTGCGAAACCAAAACCGATGTACTGCAGAATCACTGCAAAGAAAATGGCGGAATCGGAACGACCGCCGGTAGACTGCACGATGCTCGGATCGACCGGGAACGCACGGTTGGTGATGATGTTGCGGCCCTGATCGTCGGAGATATCGCCATTGTGGATGAAGCTCAATCCGTTGGCGTAGAACGGCTGCTGGTTCTCGAGAATCAGCGGCAGGTTCGAGCTGGCCAAACGCAAGTGCCACAGGCCTCCACGAGCCGGAGTGTTCGCAAGCTCGTCGAAAATCGGATCATGTCGGGCTGCAATCGTGTTCTTGTAGATGGCGGTGCCGGTTTCCGGAGTGGGAGCGCCACCGTCACGCAGATACGGCGACTCGCTCGGCACGGTGACCAGCGCGGAGCCCCAGCCATCGTTGTGGATTTCGCTCAGATCGCGGAAATCGCGTACGGCCTGCATGCCGAGCACGCCATTGAGACTGGTGTTGCTTCCTGCTGCCGCGAATCCAAGTAATCTGCACATGGTTGATTACTCTACAGGGCTTGTGATGCAACGCGCGCATATGGCTATCGACATTGCTTATAGCGTGCGAAAAACATCGGGATTCCAACGATTCTTCGCGATAAGACCATGCAAAACCTACAAAATGCCCTACGAAAACGGGCTGCGCGATGATGGCGGATACGATCACCATCATCGCACAGCCCGTTTCACGGCTTGTTTCACACGCGCTTTAGCCGCGGAGGACGCTGAGTCGCGAGGAACAGCGGCTGTATCTCAATCAGCGGATTGTAAGGCGCAAGGCCGAACCATTTGACCGGAGATCCCGCAAGACGACGAATCGCATACTTGACTTCCAAAGAAATCGCGCCACGCTGCGACACCTTCGACTCAGGCATAAGCGCCTTGTGAATCAGCACATATCGAATCGGACCGATATTCGGATCAGCATCAAGCTTCGGATAGCGGCTTTCCTGCCTCGGCAGATCCCCAGACTTCGACAAATCGTTCATGATCTGATGAATATAAGCTGGAATCGACTGAGAAACCTTGAAACCAAGCCGAATGCGAACACGGAACATGTAATCCGTGCCGAAATTCTCAACCGAATACTCGCGGGTGAACGGCTCATCGGCGGTCTCGACGGAAACCGCCCACCAAGCGCGGGCACGTTTTGGATGGTCGGCGAAAATCAAGAAGAAGATATCAGTATCGATACGCTTCGTTTCCGGATCCGACGTGAGGTAGACGATATTGTCTGCAAAATATGGAATCGTATCGTCATCATGCAGCCGCTTCAGCACCGGTAGACATTCGGCGGGCTGCATATGACGACGCTGCGCACGTTCCAGCTTCGTGCCTTCGTTCCACGTGTACATAACCAGCAGAATCGCGAAGGTAAGCAACATCGTGAACCAACCACCATGCAGGAACTTCGCCATGGAAGCGAAGAAGAACATGAATTGGATCGCAAGGAACAACACGGTGAATACGATCGCTCCGAGACGACGCCCCGAATGCCAGATGTAGACGGCAAGCAGAATGGTGGTGGTGATCATGGTGATGGTCAACGCCAGGCCATACGCCGCGGAAATATGCTCGGAATCGCGGAATAGCGCCAAAACCAACAGCGTGGAAACGCAAAGCACCACATTGACCACAGGAATGTACAGCTGACCGCGGGTACGGGCCGGATAACGGACCTGAAGATGCGGCATCCAGTTCAGATGGGTGGCTTCAGACACCATCGTGAATGCGCCGGTGATCAACGCCTGCGAGGCGATAACGCCCGCGACCACAGAAAGCACGACGGCCACGTAACGCACGCTGGGCGTCATCATTTCGAAGAACGGATTCAAACCGTGCGTGCGGATATAAGCCGAATCATCCCAATGATTGAGCATCCATGCGCCTTGGCCGAAATAACAGAGCACAAGCGCGACTTTGATGAACGGCCACGTGAAATAGATGTTGCCACGGCCAACGTGACCCATATCGGAATAAAGCGCTTCGGCACCGGTAGTTGACAGGAACACCGTACCCATGATGGCAAGGCCAGCGGCATTATGACCGCTGAACAGGAATCTAACACCGTACACGGGGTTGAGCGCCGCGAACACGCTCCAATACTGACTGAGGTTCGCCAAGCCGACAACCGCCAAGAACGAGAACCAGACAAGCACGACCGAACCGAACGCCTTGCCGATACGCTCAGTGCCACGCGACTGCACAGAGAACAACATCAGAATGATGGCCGCGGTGATCATCAGAGTCAGCTGCTTGTTTTCAGTAAAAAGCTTTTCAAAAGCCGGTAGCGTTTCCAAGCCTTCCACTGCCGAGCTGATGGACACGGCCGGGGTAAGCACGGAATCGGCGAGGAACGCGGCTCCGCCGAGCATGGCAGGAATCGCAAGCCATGCACCGTACTTCCGAACCAACGAGTACAGCGCGAAAATGCCACCTTCGCCCTTGTTGTCGATGCGCATGGCGATCAGCACGTATTTGACGGTGGTGATAAGCGTGATTGACCAGAACACCAACGAAAGCACGCCGAGCACGGCTTCACGGTCGGCATGCGCAAGTCCGCCCTGCCCGTTGAGGAACGTCTGCATGGTGTACAGCGGCGAGGTGCCGATATCGCCATACACAACGCCCAACGCCACGATCGCCATGGCGGGCGTGATTCTGTTTGGCCCGGATTGCAGACGGCTCCACCAGCGGCCGATGGGACCCTTGCTAGCCACCTGGTCAAGGTGAGCAGCCTCCTGCTGCTTCTCCTCGTGCTGCTTGATCAGCACTTGTCGCTCTTCCTTGGTCAGCACCTTGTGCGAGACCTTCGGCGCCTGCGTGTATGTGGCTGCGTGAAACAGCGGCTCATCCTCGTTCGGCTCGTTAGCCATAACGCTACCTCCAAGTGGCGGGCCTTCCAACCCACTCCCCAAAATAAACGCAAAAAGGCACGTTAGGAGCCTTACGAAGTCTTGTCAAATCTTCACATTGTTTCTTGCGATTCCTGATCTCGCACGAAGTAGACTTCCTGTGGGTTTCTTTTTCTTATTTTTCCTCTTGTTTTTCTCTTATTTTCGGATAAATCGTTTCCATCCTGTCGATTTTCGGAATTTGTTCAGATTCCGTACACTTCGCGCGTAGTCTTTCGCGTTGCCTGCGCGACTTCCGTCA
>UMKG01028587.1_pt1 | contig 10123 bp, 10 predicted proteins | sample 1966261 | NCBI WGS metagenome assembly UMKG01 (sample SAMEA4836169, study PRJEB28245) | human gut metagenome | biome: gut microbiome; material: fecal sample | place: Denmark | collected 2008 | reverse complement strand
CTTAATTCGTATGTTCGTAACTTGGGTTTCTTTTACGCTTACGCAGAAAGGAAACTATCACCTATTTGCAGCAAAGAAAAACGGCTGACATTTGTATCAACCGTGTTCTTATCATATGGTGGAGCAAACGGGGCTCGAACCCGCCACCTCATCCATGCCATGGATGCGCTCTCCCAGATGAGCTATTGCCCCAAGCACAATAATGATAAGCGCTTTGCGATCAAATGTCAATCAAAGCCTTAAATTACCTTGAATTCTTTTCAGTAAAGCGACGAGAAACATCAGCGCGGTCGAAAAGAAAAGCGTCGCGCAGAACAAAGAAATCCAGACATCAGAAACGTATTCCATGACAATCAGCGTTCCGAAAATCAGAACAAAGAGCATCAGCGTCAGGAAGATGAGATCGTTCTTTTCGCCCGAAACGCAGATCTTTCCGTAAATTTGATTTCTGTCTTTCCCGTATCTCACGCCTTTCAGCAATTCATCGAGCGTGATATTGTAAACGTCCGCCAACTGAACAAGATAGGTGATATCCGGAAGAAGGTTGCCCTTTTCCCATTTTGAAATGGTTTTATCGGTAACGCCGATCCTTTCGCCGATTTCTTTTTGCGTATATCCGTATTCCTTCCTTAACTCCGTCAATACCGTCGACAATTCCCTTTCCGCCATATCCGCTTCCCCCTTTCCTGATATTATAAAAAATGAGTTCTCCCCTTTCAATTCGAGGAAAACTCATTGTTTCGTTTTTACCGACTTGCAGAACGGATACAGTAAGTATTCACTCACATATCTGACGTTTTGTAGATTATCTGCGTTTCTTCACTTTCAGAATGCGGATCGTATTCAAAATCGTCAGCAAGCAAACCCCTACATCAGAGAAAATCGATAGCAGCATCGCGTACGAGCCGAGAATTCCCCATGCCCCGATGACGATCGCCAATACTTTGACAAACAGAATGAAAGCGATGTTTTCCACCAGAATCTTTCGGGTGTAACGGCTGAAAAACAAGATGTCGGAGATTTTGGAAATATCGTCGTTCATGATGACGATATCGGCGCATTCTTTTGCCGCGTCGGATCCGATTCCGCCCAACGAAATTCCCACATCGCTCAGAGCCAGGCTCGGCGAATCGTTGATTCCGTCGCCGACATAAACGACATTTCCTTTCTTGTTCTGCACGATCTGTTCCAGAATCTGATATTTCTCCTCCGGTAGCAATTGACTGTGTACCTCTTCGATGCCGATTTCCCCGGCGACCGCTTCGGCGACTTTCCGACTGTCTCCGGTCAGCATACACGTCCGATAATGTCTCGCTTTTAATCGGGAAATCAGTTCTTTGCTTTCTGCTTTGACCTGATCGCTGACGACGATATAGCCCGAATAAACGCCGTTTTCTGCGAGATAAACGATCGAGCCGATCTCGTCGACTTCCGGGCAAGCAACCTGAAAGTGTCTCATCAATTTCAGATTTCCCGCCAGAATTACGTTTTCCCCTTCTTCCAGCCGAATGCCTTCACCGGAAATTTCCTCGACTTTCGCGTTTTCGTCGATTTCAACCTTTCCGGCCTTTTCCTTGATCGACAAGCCGATCGGATGATTGGAATAGATTTCGCAACGCGCCGCTTTTTTTAAAAGCGCCTCCGCATCGCCTTCCATAGAGAAAACCTTGCTGACGACGAAGTTTCCTTCCGTCAAGGTGCCGGTTTTATCGAAAACGAACGTATCCGCGTTGACAAGTGCTTCCAGATAGTTTCCTCCTTTAACCAGAATGCCTTCTTTGGAAGAACGGCCGATTCCCGAAAAATAGCAAAGCGGTATGGAGATGACCAAAGCGCAAGGGCAGGCGATGACCATGATGGAAAACACGCTATTGAGACTGGCAACTGCGCCGCTTTTCAGAGCGAATCCCTGAATCAGACCGACGGCAACCGCCAAGAGCATGACGATCGGCGTATAGTACTTGCAGAATTTGGTGATGAACTCCTGCGATTTCGATTTTTTCTGATTCGCTTTCTGAATCAACTGCTTCACCTTGCTCAATGTCGACTCCTCGTAAGGTTTGGTGACCTTCATCTCGACGACTCTTTCCAGATTGATCGCGCCGGAAAGCAATTCCTGATTCTGATCGAGATGCACCGGCAAGGATTCGCCGGTCAAACTCTTTAAATCCAAAGTCGCTTCCTCCGAAAGCAGAATTCCGTCCAGAGGGATTTTTTCTCCGACACGGACCACGACAGTCTGTCCGGGAGTCACTTCTTCCACAGGGACCACGCTTCCGTCTTTCAGCGTGACCGTCTCGCAATCCAATTCCATCATCGCCTCGATCGCTTTTTTGGAGTTTTCAGTCGCACGATCCTGAAAATATTCGCCCACGCGGTTCAACAGAACGACCATGATCGCTTCAAATCCTTCATCGATGCAAAGCGCGCCGACGCTGGCAATCACCATCAAGGTGTTTTCATTGAAAAAATCCTTGTGTCTGATGCCGTTGAAGGCGCTTTTGAGAAGATCGTAAGCCAAAAGCAGATACGCCGCGATAAAGAACGGAAGGCGAAGATAAAAATAGCGGTCCATAAACTGGAAGACGCTGGCAACGACGCCCAATGCGATTCCCGTCAGCATGGCGATCATCGGAAATACGCTCTTTTTTCGCGAAGATTCCGAAACGACGTGTTCTTCGCGTTCTTCTTTATTCGCGTGACACGCGCACGGTTCATCGTCAGGATCGTGATCGTGAGCATGTTCATGGTTGCAATCGTGATGATGTTCGTGATGCAGATCGCAATGATCATGCTCGTGAGAATGCGCATGCGTTTCGTGCTCCGTTTCTTTCCGGTGTTTTTCTCCCTGACGGAATACGACCGCGTCGGGTTCGACCTCTTTCACCGCATCGGAAACCCGCTCGAAAACAGAAGTTTCTTCTTTCCGGCAACGAATGGTGATTTCTTTGTTCAGGAAATCCACGTCGGCGTGCAGGATTCCTTCCTTTTTATTCAGATTTTCTTCTACTTTCGCTGCGCAATTCGGGCAATCGATATCCTCGAATTCAAAAATCATTTCAACCGAGTTTTCGAGGTGAAACCGATGATTTTTTTTCACCGATTCGATCAGGGAGCGAATCCGGTCTTCATCGATATTCCCCCGCGAAGTCAATACGATTTCACCGGTTTCCGGAGAAAGATCGATGCTTTCGATGTTGTTTTCTTTCAGCAGTTCACGGCGAAGCGACGAAGCGCAGTCCGCACAATCGAGATGCTCGACTCTTATTCTCTTGACCAGCATATCACTCTTCCTCCAGATGTTCGATCGACAGATTGACGATCTCGTAAACGTGATGATCGTCGATCGAGTAATACACGTTCTGCCCGGATCGACGATATTTGACTAAATGCATCTGTCTTAGCAGTTTCAACTGATAGGAAACCGCCGTTTGCGTCATATTGACCTCTTTCGTAATGTCGTTGACGCACAATTCGCCTTTCAGCAAAGCGTAGATGATTTTCATTCGCGAATAATCCGAAAGAGCCTTGAAGAATTCCGCGACTCTCAGCAGCAATTCGTCCTGATCGTACTTTTTCATAGGATACCTCTTACTTTAAAATATGCGCATATACACATATTTATACCTTTATTAAAGCACGGGCATCCTTATTCTGCAAGCATTATTTCTGAATTTTGATATAAATCGCCTTGTTTCTTCGGAAGATCAAAAGTAATTTCAGCAAATAGCGGATATTCTTGTTCTTCATTTTGTATTTATTCCCGATCAGGGAAATCAGATTTTTCAGGTTAAGGAACTCGATCAGATGATTTTGTTTCAGCGAATCCAGATAGCGGTTCATATCTTCCGCGAAATCCTTCTTGTCTTCTTCGCTCATTCCGTCGATCATCCGATCGATCTCTTTTTTGATCGCATCGGAAGAATGCGTAAAATGCGCGACGGTCAGAAAGTCATCCCTTTCGATCAGCCAGGAAAACGGATTGTGCTGATCCAGTCCCTTGGAATCGCTTTTCACGATAGTCGGGTTCACGTCGAGATGAAACAGGCGTCCGACAATCGCATTGTTAGGCATGATGTGATCGATTCTGTCTTTGACTTCGCCTAACAGGTTCGCATCGATTTTGTTCCAATCAAATCCGGGACCGTCGAAAGAGTAAATCGCCTGAATCCGTTTTTTGGTTTCGCTTTGCGCATACACGGCGGCGTATACCGACAGATTCCCGCCTTTGGAATGCCCTCCGAGGTAGATCTGATGTTCGGGATAGAGTTCGGCGATCCTTTCCAGATATTTCTTTGCGTCCGCCTGCGCGGGAATCGGGAAACAAGACAAAAGATTCACATCTTCCGCCCAGCCGACCAACGTATCGTCGGTGCCGCGGAACGAGATGAACAGGCGTGAAGAATCCAGAAGATAACAGACCGCCGAAAACTGTTCGGAAAGAGACGTGTCGACGACATTGACGAAATGACATATGCGGATTTTGCCAAACCGCTTCGACCGGCAGACTTCTCTTGAAAGAGACGGAATATCTTTCGGAATGATCAATCCGAGATTGAGATCCTTTTCATCGTGTACCGATAAAAAATGATCGATGACTTTGCACAGTTTCTGACTCGTCCGGCACGGAAAGCCGTCCACTTCTCCGGCAAAATCGAGAAAAGAGACCATATTCAGAATCAAAGCGTCGATCCGGTTGAATTCGGAAGCAGAAAAAGAAAGATCGCCCCGCCATTTCAGATATGCAAATACGTTGTTTTCGTTCATAAACCGCCTCGTTAAAATAAGGGTGCGAAAATGTTGATGATCTCTTTGACGATCTTTTTGAAGAGATTCAGTTTCGCATCTTTCTCGTCGATCTGTATCGCGTCGTTTTCAATCAGATGTTCAAAATCGGCTATCATTTCGTCGACCGCAGAGGTGCGATACATCCAGATGCCGCATTCGTAATGGTGGACGAACGAACGGAAGTCGACATTGATCGTTCCGCACACCGCATACTCGCCGTCGACGATGAAATTCTTGGCATGAATGAATCCGGGTTTGTATTCATAGATTTTCACACCGTGCCTGATCAGCATTTCATAGTTTCCCTTCGTCAGGATATTGACAATCTTCTTGTCGGCGATGTACGGCGTGATGATCCGGACATCGACCCCTTTCTCGCTGGCTATGCAAAGTTTTTGAAGAAAATCATACGAAACGATCAAATAAGGTGTGGTTATCCAGATGCTCTTTTTCGCCGTGCAGATCAGGTTGGAATACACGTCTTCGCCTACGCGATAGTGATCCAGCGGTTCCGGTCCGTCGCAAAACGGCTGGACGAAGCCCTGACTCTTTTTGACCCAGTCGGAAAGAAAATCTTCGACGTCCAATTCCTCTCCTTTCCGGCAGGAAACGTTGTAGTTTTCGATAAACATCGCAATCAGGGAACGGACTCCTTCGCCCTCGATGCTCACCGCCGTGTCTTTCCAATGACCGTAGGGATGTTCGAGATTGATGTATTCGTCTCCGATATTCACTCCGCCGACCATGCCGTATTTCCCGTCGACGACCATGATCTTTCGGTGATCGCGGTTGTTATGTATCGCGGAAACAACGGGAATCATCGGGTTGAACATCACCAGATGGACGCCTTTGTTCCGGATTTCGTGAAGTTTGATCGACGAGATCTTTCCCATCGATCCGAAGTCATCGACGATCATATAAGCCGCGATTCCCTCTTCGATTTTCTGATAAAGCAGATCGAGAAGGCCGTCGAGCATTTTGCCTTCTGCGACGATAAAGTATTCCAGAAAGATATACTTTTCGGCCATGCCGACCCGGATCATCAGTTCTTCGTAAAAACTTTCGCCCGAAGGATGATATTTCGTTTCGGTGTTACCGTACAAAGGCATCATCGAACTCGTTTTGATGTAACGGCTCTGCCCGTATGCGTCCGGGCTGATCGCCTTGATTGAATCCACGACTTCCGGGTCTTCCGCAACTTCGCCGCGTACTTTGCCCCGAATCTTTTCGTACCGACGGATCTGTTTTTTCGACAGAGGTTTCCTGCCGAACAGCATAAAAATGAACAATCCGAAGATCGGAACGAGCAAAAGGAGCACCACCCAGGGCAGTTTAAACGACTCCGGCTGCTCTTTGTTGATGATGAATACAGCGACGATCACCGCGATAACGCCGACGATCAGGTTTATGGCATTGGAAAACCAATAAAACCTCTGGCTAAACAGGTAATACGGGATCAGATAAATTCCAAGCAAAAAAAGCACTTGCAAAAGAATAGCAAGAAAGACGAACACAATTCGGCTCAATAACAGTTTTAAAACTTTCTTCATTGACTGCACCTCTGTCCGAGCAAAAATATTATACACAAAATGTTTTTGTTCCTCTTTATATTTGACGCAACTTTTTGATTTTTTTCGGATATTCTGCGATTTTTCCTTGTAATTGTCCGATTGCGTTTATTCCGTCGGAATTCCGATCGAAAAACGCTTCGTTCTCCGACGATCATGCGTTTTTCCTTTTTTACCGAAACAGCGCGACCGTCTCTTCGTTTTCCTGCAAAAGCGAAACTACACCCTAACCTCCCTTTCTTCATTTTGACACGGGTCAGCCTTGTATCCGTTTTGCTTTCGCAAAAAAAGAGACTGTAATCAATCGCTTAGTATTTGTATAAAAGGATAGCGACTCCGATAAACGATCTGTCTCCTTCTTTTAAAAAGGAATGATACGCTTTCACATCGATTTTTTGATATTCCTCCGTTCCTTCCCGAAAAGGGATCGTAATGCGATTCGTCTCACGAAATTGCGTTACATCGTAATAACTGATCGGTACTGCACCGGCAGTTTTCATACAGACCTTTTCGTCATTTACAAACAGATAATCGCAAGGTATGCTGCCTTTAATGGCAAAGTTATACGTATCTTCCCGATTCACTTTGTTGAGTGTAAAAACCAAGCGTTCCGTATTGATTTCTTCAAAATGGCATTCCAATGAAAATTCATCCGTCAGTTTAATCTTCCACGTGTCTCCGGGAGAATACTTGACCGCATTTGAGCCGCAGGAACTCAGTCCTACTACAAAGAGCAAAATAAACGCAATTATTCTTTTTTTCATCATCGATCCCGTCTCTCCCTTAATTTTTATTATATCGTTGACTGGGTTGTATTTTCAATTCAAAACGAGGTATTGCATCGAATGGCAAACTGAATCGGTTTCTCCGTGAAAAGGGGGGGCATAAAACGATGAACCTCTTCCAAAAAAATAAGTCTTGACGCCATATTTCTATGACATCAAGACAAATGTTTCTTTATGGTGGGGATAAACGGACTCGAACCGTCACGTCTCTCAACATTAGATCCTGATTCTAACGCGTCTGCCAATTTCGCCATATCCCCGAATAAAGGTTATTTTTCCAGAGGTGTTTTCTCGTTTTTCTGGGTATCCTCCGAAATGTTTCCGTGATCGTCTATCACCCAAAACAGATGACCATCGTTATAATATATTACCTCACCTTCCCCCAAATTGTCAACATTATTGAAAGATAAATATTCTTCGTAATACGCTTTCGCAGCAAGGTAAGAGGCGGTAACCCGCGCTTTTCCGACATTTGTCAGAATCGTCGGAATGCAGAAACCCGCTAAAAGGGCGACCGCCGAAGCGACGAACGCCGCTTCTATCCATTTTTTCTTTTTCATACTACCGGTTGGTCGAACCGAATCCTCCCTTTCTTTCTGCATCGGCTTCATCGTCGACGGTGATTCCGTATTCCAGAAAAATGCCTTGTGCGAACCCTTCGCCTTTTCCGATTTTCAGCGTTTTTCCCGAATGACCGTCATTGGTCAATTTGATGAAAATATGCCCCTCGTTTTCTGCCGAATAATAATCGCTGTCGATGACCCCCACCGTATTGTCCAGTTGCAGACGATATTTGAAGCCCAGACTCGATCTCGGCACTAAAATCAGCACATAATCTTCATCGATGCGGCATCGGATTCCCGTAGGAATCCTGACGGTTTCTCCGGGTTTCAGCGTGATGTCCGAATAAGAGAAGAAATCATATCCGGCGGAAAATTTCGTTGCCCGTTTCGGAAGAGAAATCGAATCGTACAGCGCGCGCTTGTCCGCCTCTTTCAAATCCGGTAAAAATTCATCGAGGGTTTTGGCAAACGTCCCGAAAGAAACCTTTTCAAACTTCGCTACTCTTTTCATTTTTTTCACCCTTACCCATTCTATCGGAATTCCTCCGGAATATCAATTCTCAGCGAATCATCTTTGAAAATCGAAAAATACGCTTTCCCCTTTCGGCTCAGATCCCGGTGATCCGGTCGAAGAAAATCCGGCGGCATCGTCCGGACCTTGTTGGCGACTAAGCGAAATGCTTTCAATGCGCATCGGATTTCGCCGTTCTGCCTTTCGATGCAGATGACGCCCGGCTTTCCTTCCGCGGCGGCCTTTGCCGCCTGAAATCCGCATTCTTCCGCCCAACGGACGTCTAAGGGACTTTGAAGGTGCGCCGAAGCACGTTGCATCAGATTCAATTCGATATGGCGCGTCGGATAATGCCCGTAGCGGGAAAGCCAATCGCAAAGATTTTTACTTACCGAGCCGAGTTGCTTATGCCCGAAAGCATCCAGATGATTGTCGTCGCAGAAAATGTATTGACCGTGAGCGTCTTTCAGCGCTTCCGAAACGCAGATGAGAACGCGCTGTTTTTCGCCGTAAATCTGCTTTACATCTTTGAGAAAGGCATATGGATCGAAGGGAATTTCGGGAATGTAAATCAAGTCGGGGCCGAGTCCGTAATCGATGGCTAACGCAGAAGAAGCGCATAGCCAGCCGGCATCCCGTCCCATCAGTTCGACGATCGTGATTCTTCCCTTCTGATAAGAGCGGATATCCAGCGAAATCTCCGTCAAAGTCTTGATGATATAGCGGACTGCGCTTGGAAAACCGGGAGTAAAATCGCATTCTTCCAGATCGTTGTCGATGGTTTTCGCAATTCCCACGACCGTGCAATCGTATCCGACGTAACGGAAATATCGGTCAAGTCTTTCCGCCGTGTCCATCGAATCGTTTCCTCCGTTGACGAATACGGTTCGGATATCGCGTTTTCGCATCGCGGCAAGGATTTTGGAATAAATCGGGTCGGAAAAGTCGCCGAGTTTGACGCGGGCGCTTCCCAAAACGGCACCCGGAATCGCTGTAAGCGACGAATAGTCGCGATCCTTCCGGATCGGTATCAACCGATCGTCGATCAACCCCTGAATGCCGTATTTCGCACCGAAAAGAGTTCCGGATTCCGCATTTTCCTGATAAGCCCGGATCACACCGTAAAAAGAAGCATTGATGACCGAAGTCGGGCCGCCCGACTGCAAGTAAACTGCGTTTTTCATTTCGCCGCCCTGGCGCGATCCCTTTCGATGATTTTTTTCAGGTATTTTCCCGTATAGGATTCCGCGCAGCGCATCACTTCTTCCGGCGTTCCCTGCGCGACGATATTTCCGCCCTGATCGCCGCCTTCCGGACCGAGATCGATGATGTAATCCGCGCATTTGATGATGTCGAGATTATGCTCGATGACGATTACGGAATTTCCGTTGGCAACGATCGTATTCAAAACGTTCAGCAACGCGCGGATGTCGTCGATGTGAAGACCCGTCGTCGGTTCATCGAGAATGTAGAGGGTATTTCCGGTCGAGCGCCTTTGCAATTCATACGCCAGTTTGACCCTCTGGCTTTCTCCGCCGGAAAGCGTCGTGGAACTCTGTCCCAGTTTGATGTAACCCAATCCGACGTCCACCAGCGTTTTTACCTTGCGGTGAATCGCAGGAACGTTTTCAAAAAACCGCTCGGCTTCTTCGCACGTCATTTCCAGAACGTCAAAAATGTTTTTTCCCTTATAAGTGACTTGAAGCGTTTCTTCGTTGTATCTTCTGCCGCCGCATTCGTCGCAGGTGACGAACACGTCCGGAAGGAAATTCATCGAAATCCGCTTGACGCCGTCGCCGCCGCATTTTTCGCAACAGCCCCCCTTGACGTTGAATGAAAAGCGGCTCTTGGTGTATCCTCTGGCTTTGGCTTCGATCGTATTGGCGAACAGGTCGCGGATATCGTCGA
>UMKG01040610.1_pt1 | contig 10205 bp, 10 predicted proteins | sample 1966261 | NCBI WGS metagenome assembly UMKG01 (sample SAMEA4836169, study PRJEB28245) | human gut metagenome | biome: gut microbiome; material: fecal sample | place: Denmark | collected 2008 | reverse complement strand
AACCCTAGACAAGGTGTTGCACTTCTATTTAGAACCCGGGAAAGCCCACGAAAACGCCGTACGCACGTACAATCGATAGTAATTGTGAACAATCCGTCAATCGCAAGGAATCGAGACAGCAATGAAGCATGACAATGACACAATCGTTCGCGACATTCGCATCGCCACGGGAGCCGTGGCGGCTGCCTGTATCGCATCGTTGGCTGCGACTGCGAAATACCTGTTCCATTTCTGCATCGATACGCAATGGAAACGTTCCGTTTTCCATCAATCGCTGATTTCGCCGGAACGTATCGAAAAACTTCAGCAGGGTGAGGCAAAGGAAGCAGGAGAATGGTTCTCGCAAGCCAAACAGCCTGTGACGATTACCAGCGATGATGGACTTCGACTGCATGGATGGCTGTTCGACCCGGATTGCACTGCGCCAAAACCACACCTGTACGCAATCTGTATGCATGGGTATACCGGCGTACCGGAGGAAACCGCGAAATGGGCACATCGTTACGCCCGCATGGGCTTCACCGTATTGGTTCCGTCGCAGCGTGCCCAAGACTTGAGCGAGGGACGGTACGTCGGCATGGGCTGGCTTGAACGCAATGATCTACTGAATTGGATTGACCTTATCGTGTCGAGTGACCCCGATGCCCGCATCCTGCTGTATGGCGGTTCGATGGGCGCAGCAACGGTGATGATGACGACGGGAGACCCGCGCCTGCCGCGCAATGTGGTGTCCGCGATTGTCGATAGCGGCTACACGTCTGCACGTATGGTGTTCATCGACAACCTTCGGCATTCGTCGCATCTGCCGAAACCGCTTGCCGCGGTATGCGTGGACGCCACGGGACTGTTCTGCAAACATTATGCAGGGTACGATTTTTCGGAAGCCACCTGTCTGCAGTCGCTCAGACATACCGTCATTCCGATGCTGTTCATTCATGGCGAACAGGACGACATCGTGAGCTCACGTTTCCTCAAGATCAATTACGAAGCGTGCTCAAGCATCGATCGAGAAAAGCTCATGGTTCCCGACGCACGCCATATGGAAGCATCCGTCGTGGATCCCGAACTGTATTGGAACACCGTCAACGCCTTCATTAAACGCGCATTCGAATTGTGAGCCATGAAAACTGTGTCAAGACTCACATGAGATTTTCCTCATGTATCTGACGCCGGTGAAAAACCTGATGCTGTGGTTCGCTGACAACAAGGGTCTCGCCACCGGCATCGCCGTCGCGGGATTCGGTCTGGCCAAGGCCATCGCAAGCCCGGTCATGCACTGGTGATTTTCATCATGTCCATCGCGGTGTGCGCGCTGCAGATTTTCACACATTCGATTGACAACGGCACCCTATGGCTGATTGTGACGATGCTGTTCCTTATCAACGCCGGCTATGGCGGCGGCTTCTCTACGCTGCCGGTGCTGCTTGAGCAGCACTTCGGTATGAAATCAGTGTCCACCGTGCACGGACTGGCTTTGAGCGCGTGGGCGTTCGCCGGATTGTCCGGCAACCAGCTGGCGTCCTTCGTCGTCTCCCATACGACGGAAGCAGCCCACCGATACAGTGCGCTGATTCCGATTATCACCGTACTGTACGCCGTCGCTCTCGTGTCCATCATCGCCGTGACGCTCGCCACGAAAGGCAAGAGCGCCAACGCCTTATCATCACGCTGAATAGCAATGACACATCGTTCAACACGCTGACACGGCGGATGAGCCCATCAACACCTTACACGGATGTTCTGGGCATTCGCCCGCAACCCGTCCCACGCCGGGAACAGACTCCGGTCCTGTTCCCCGGCAAACTTCTTCCCATTGATATATACGATGTACATGATTCCTTCCTTTCCCAATCCATTTCTCCGTATTCCACCGCATCGTCTTCCGATTCACGCACACTGACGACAGCCGTGGAAACAATGACATCCCCTCCGTTGCGGTCGAATATATGGATCAAATACCACATGCCGCAATACCATGACGGATAAGGCTCCCCTGCCCACGTGTTTTTCCGCCACACAGGTACTGTAGCAGGTATGGAACAATCATCTGGAGCTTTCCCACCGTCCCGCATCGAAGTGCGCGGTGCCTGCGTACATAATCTCAAGAACGTCGACGTCGACATTCCGTTGAACAAATTAGTCGGTATCGCCGGTATCTCCGGGTCAGGAAAAAGCTCTCTCGCTTTAGGTGTGCTATACGCTGAAGGATCCCGACGCTATCTGGAGGCTTTGTCGACGTATACCAGGCGACGTCTCACCCAAGCGAGTCGAGCGCAGGTAGTCGATATACGTCATGTGCCCGCAGCTCTCGCCCTCCATCAAAGACCTTCAGTGCCCGGCGTGCGATCCACGTTCGGCACGATGACGGAGTTGCTCAACAGTCTACGTCTGTTGTTCTCCCGTTGCGCCTCGCATGTCTGCGAGCATTGTGGCGTACGCAACCGTCCCACAATGAACGTGGCGGCCGAGTTGCCTATACGATGCGCATCCTGCAACCAACTCATGCACCCACCATCCGCCGAACAGCTGTCGTTCAATTCCGCCGGCGCATGCCCGACCTGCTCCGGAACAGGCATCGTGCGAATCGTCGACCGTGCTTCCCTAGTGCCAGACGAGACCAAAAGCATCGACGACGGCGCAGTATTACCATGGGGATCGTTGATGTGGGATCTGATGAAGCAGGTGTGCGGCGCGATGGGAGTGCGCACGAACATTCCGTTCAACCAGCTGACCGACGCCGAGCGGGACATCGTGTTCAACGGCCCGGCCGTCAAGAAGCATATTCTATACAAACCGAAGAAAGGCAATGATTTCGCCGAACTTGACTTCACGTACTTCAACGCCGTATATACCGTGGAGAATGCGCTCGCCAAAGCCAAGGATGAGAAGGGTATCAAACGCGTGTCGAGATTCCTCAGCGAGAAACCATGTCCGGATTGCTCCGGTACGAGGCTTTCACAGCAGGCTCGTCAACCGCAGATTCTCGGTATTGATCTGGCACAAGCCACGGCGATGACACTTGACGAAACGATACGTTGGGTGCGTTCAGTACCTAAGTCATTGCCGCAGGAGATGCGTACGATGGCCACAGCCATCTGCGAATCGTTCGAGGATACGGCCGAGCGGCTCGTGGAACTCGGATTATGCTATTTGTCGCTTGACCGCGCAGGTGCGACACTGTCCACCGGCGAGCGCCAACGTGTGCAGTTGGCCCGTTCGGTGCGTAACCGCACTACAGGCGTGCTGTATGTGCTGGATGAACCGTCTATCGGATTGCATCCGGCGAATGTGGATGGACTGTTGGGCGTGATGCGCGATTTGGTGGCTGACGGCAATTCGGTGGTTGTGGTCGATCATGATACCCGTGTGCTTGCCGCGATGGATCATTTGGTGGAGATGGGTCCAACGGCCGGTGCCGAAGGTGGTCATGTGATCGCTCAGGGTGCGGTGGCGGATGTTATGACGGCACCTGGTTCTCAGATAGCGCCTTTTCTGCGTGATGGTGGCAAAATACATGAGCGGACGCGGCCACAGATTGACTTAGATGCGATGTTCGCCAAGGGTCGGATTCATTTGGAGACGAATACCGTGCATACGGTGCATCCGTTATTGGTGGACATTCCGCGAGGACGTCTCACTGTGGTGTCTGGCGTGTCGGGTTCCGGTAAGACGACGATGGTATTGGAGACACTGGTCCCTGCGTTGCGCTCGGCCGCTGATGGTACCGTTTTCCCGAGCTCGATTCGCCTGATTGACGCGGATGGCATTTCGAAAGTGGAACTGATCGATGCCACGCCCATTGGAGCAAACATCCGTTCGACCGTAGCGACGTATTGCGGTGTTCACGATGATCTGCGTCGTGCGTTTGCGAAGACTTCCGATGCCCATAAGAAGAATCTCAAACCTGGCGCATTCTCATACAACACGGGCAAGTTGCGCTGCTCCACTTGCGATGGAACCGGTACCATTTCGTTGGATGTGCAGTTCCTGCCCGATGTTGACGTCACGTGTCCCGATTGCCATGGGACACGGTATGCACAGACCGCCGATGACATTCGATTGGTTTGCACGGACAGCGTCGCTCGTTCACTGCCGGAATTGATGTTGCTAAGCGTCGACGAGATGATGCCTCTATTGGATTTCCTACGCCCCGTTCGATCGAAACTGTCCACACTGCATGAGCTTGGCCTGGGGTATCTGACACTTGGCGAGCCAACTCCTGCGTTATCAGGCGGCGAAGCGCAACGGCTGAAGCTGGCCAGCGAAATGGGACGCGGACAGTCCGGTTCGGTATTCGTGTTCGACGAGCCGACGATCGGGCTACACCCGTTGGATGTGCTGGTATTACTACGCGTGTTCGACTCGTTAGTGGCTTCTGGGGCGACAGTTGTAGTAATCGAACATGATCTTGATGTAATCGCGAACGCGGATTATCTCATCGACATGGGTCCGGGCGGAGGCATGGCCGGCGGTCGCATCGTATGCGAGGGAACACCGGAAACGGTCCGTGCCTGTCCTGACAGCGTCACGGGCAGATATCTGCGTGGATGATCCGACGCGAACTCGCCCGTGACGGTTTCCCATAGCTGCTTTCCTCGGGGTTGTCTGGGATACAGTCAGAAATCCCAGTCATCGTCGTCGGTCTCGACTGATTTGCCCATTACGTACGAGCTTCCCGAACCGGAGAAGAAGTCATGGTTCTCATCGGCGTTCGGACTTAACGCGGCAAGGATCGACGGGTTCACGTCGCAGATCTCTTGTGGAAAAAGCGCTGGATATCCGAGATTCATCAACGCCTTGTTGCCGTTGTATCGCAGGAACTTTTCGACATCTTGCGTCAACCCGACAGGCTCGTAGAGACTGCGCGTGTACTCCACCTCATTGTCATACAACTCGTTGAGCAGGTCGTAGGTGTAGTCGCGCAGTTCGCCGCGTTTGTCCTCGCTGACCCGCTCAAGCCCTTTTTGATATTTGTATCCGATGTAATAACCATGCACGGCTTCGTCGCGGATAATAAGACGGATCACGTCGGCGGTGTTGGTGAGTTTGGCATGCGCGGAGAAATACATCGGTAGATAGAAGCCTGAATAGAACAGGAACGATTCCAGCAGCGTGGAGGCCACTTTGCGCTTGAGTGGACTATCCCCCTCGTAATAGTCGAGCACGATGCGCGCTTTCCTCTGCAGATACTCGTTCTCCTCGCTCCAAGAGAACGCCTCGTCAATCTGTCGGGTGGAACACAAGGTGGAGAAAATCGAAGAATAGCTCTTGGCGTGCACTGATTCCATGAACGCGATGTTCGTATAGACGGCTTCCTCATGCGGGGTAAGCGCATCGGGTATGAGGCTGACCGCGCCAACGGTTCCCTGGATAGTGTCAAGCAAGGTGAGACCGGTGAACACGCGCATGGTCAACGTATGTTCGGCCTCGCTCATTGCGCGCCAAACGGGCAGATCATTGGAGACGGGTACTTTCTCCGGCAGCCAAAAATTGCCGGTCAGTCTGTCCCATACCTCAAGGTCCTTGTCATCCTCAAGTTTGTTCCAGTTGATGGCACTCACACGGTCAATGAGCTTGATTCTCTGCCGAGGTACGGATATCGGCGCCATGATGGTTGTCCTTTCTAATCGTTGTCTTATCGTTGCGGCCGTATAACCGCCTGTATTCGTCCGGAGCCGTCAAGCGAAGTATCGCGCGGTAAACCAAACGAGACATGCCTTTTCCTTTTCCTTTCAAATCACGGGTCTCACAACATGCAACTGACGCAGCCTTGCACTTCGGTGCCAGACAACGCCTGCTGACGAATGCGGATGTAATATAGCGTTTTGATGCCTTTGCGCCATGCATAAATTTGCGCCTTGTTCAAATCTCGGGTAGTCGCCGTATCGGGGAAGAACAAGGTCAGCGACAGGCCCTGATCGACATGCCGCGTTGCCTCGGCATACGTATCAACAATGGCCTTCCAACCGATTTCGTACGCATCCGCGAAATACTGGAGATTGTCGTTGGTCATATACGGAGCTGGATAGTAGATCCGTCCAATCTTGCCTTCCTTGCGAATCTCAATCTTCGAGGCGATAGGATGGATGGAGCTCGTGGAATGATTGATGTACGAAATTGACCCAGTGGGCGGCACAGCCTGCAGATATTGGTTGAAGATACCATCACGTATGATGTCGTCACGCAGACGACGCCAATCATCCTCGTCGGGGATATGGATGCCCCGCCGTGCGAACAGCGACGCGACTTTCCCGGTCTTCGGTGCCAGCGGTCGCTCGCCGTTCGTGTATTTGTCGAAATAGTTGCCTGCGCCTGTAGGCTTCGCATAGGCGGACCGTTCGAAGCCTACAAACCGTGTCCCGCGTTCGACTGCGAGCTCATGCGAGGCACGGTAGGCATGGTATGCAACGGTCATGAAGTACATGTCGGTGAAGTCGAGAGCTTCCGGTGAACCGTACATGATCGATTCTCTGGCAAGGAATCCATGGAGGTTCATCTGTCCCAAGCCGATGGCATGACCTTCGTCGTTGGCGCGTCGGACGGATGGCACACACGCGATGTCCGTATGTTCCGACACCGAGGTCAATGCGCGAATCGCACGTTCCACAGTTCGTCCCAAATCACCGTCCATCGCTTTGGCGATGTTGAGCGATCCAAGATTGCAGGACACGTCACGGCCCACGTGATCGTAGGACAGATCCTCATGATAGGTGCTCGGCTCCTGCACTTGGAGGATCTCCGAGCACAAGTTGCTCATGGCAATTCGTCCGTCGATCGGGTTGGCTCGGTTCACAGTATCTTCGAACACCATGTATGGGTATCCGGATTCGAATTGCAATTCGGCCAAAGTCATAAAGAATTCTCGTGCGTCGATATAGGTTTTCCCAATGCGTTCATCATCCACCATGTTCCGGTAGTTTTCACTGATGGAAACGTCAGCGAAGGGTCTGCCCATGACGCGTTCGACGTCATATGGACTGAACAGGGCCATACGTTCGTGTTTCTTCGCCAGCTCGAATGTGATGTCGGGGATCACTACTCCAAGAGCCAAAGATTTGATACGGATCTTCTCATCCGCGTTCTCACGCTTGGTATCGAGGAAATGCATGATGTCCGGATGATGAGCGCTGAGGTACACCGCACCGGCACCCTGTCTAGCGCCCAACTGGTTGGCATAGCTGAAAGAATCCTCAAGCAGTTTCATCACAGGCACAACGCCGCTGGACTGATGTTTGATGCGCTTGATGGGCGCGCCGGCTTCACGCAGATTGCTAAGCAACAGCGCGACGCCTCCACCTCGCTTACTCAACTGCAATGCGGCGTTAATGCCACGCGATATGGACTCCATGTTGTCTTCGATACGTACGAGAAAACAGCTGACCGCTTCTCCGCGCTGCGCTTTACCAAGGTTGAGGAAAGTGGGCGTCGCCGGTTGGAAACGCCCTGATACAAGTTCTTCGAAATATGATTCGGCAGCCGCATGGTCGCCGGCGGCAAGCGCGAGCGCAACGGCGGCTGCGCGTTGCGGGAAGTTCTCCAGGTATTGTTTGCCGTCGAAAGTTTTCAATGCGTATGAGCGGTGGAACTTGAAGGCTCCGAGGAATGTATCAAATTCGAAGCCGCACTCATCCACGTTGCGGTAGAACCTGTCAAGGAATTCGGTGTCATATTGGGCAAATACGGATTCGTCGTAGTAGCCGTCTGCGATGAGCCGACTGAGTCTGTCTTGCGTAGATTTGAAGTGGACGGTGTTCGGCAGCACATGCTTTTCGACGTACTCGCGTACGGCTTGAAGGTCTTTATCAAATTGGATGCGCCCCTGCTTGTCGTAGAGATTCAGCATCGCGTTAAGAGAGTGCCAGTCATGGGCGCGATCGTAGGAGGTTATAACGTCGGTTGCTACGTGTGGTGTCGTTGAATCTTTTGGCATGGTTATCGTTGTTCCTGTTGTGTGTATTCGTCGAAAAATCTGCGCAGTCCTTCGCGCACGGCCGTGGTGTCTTCCGGAGTGCCCATCAGTTCGAACCGGTAGAGTAGCGGTACGCGGCATTTAGCCGCGATGATGTCACCTGCGATGCCGTAGGCTTCGCCGAAGTTGGTGTTACCCGATGCGATGACTCCGATGATGCCACTGCGGTTGCGTTCATCATTGAGGAATCGTTTGACTTGCACGGGCACTGCTTTGTCGATTGTTCCTCCGCCGTATGTAGGTGTCAGCAAGACATAGGGCTCATCCACATGCAGTTCCGGCTCATCCGGCCGCAGCGGAATGCGCATTGCGTGGATGCCGAATTCATCCAATCGGCATCCCTCAACGAAGCGTGCCGTATTGCCCGATGCCGACGAGAAGTACACCAGCGCGCTCACCGGCAGCGAGCCTCCAGCTCGTGGATTTTGTCGGGACGATACCCGGACCAGGATTCGTCGTCTGCGATGATGACTGGCATCTGCCGCCATCCTTCGTTCCGCAATCTGTCGGAAATACGTGCGTTGGCCGTAATGTCGACAGTCGTATACGGAAGGCCTCGTTTGTCCAATTGGCGTTTTGTCGCCGTGCATTGCGGGCAGTTTGCTTTGGTGTATAACGTAATGTTCATGTTCCACGTCCTTTCACGACCGTACGTCGTTGGTACGTGGCACACATTATCCGAACGAAAATAAAAATCAAGACCACAACATACAGTGTCTCGTCACATTTTCAAACACTATATACGGCGTGTTTCCAGCATTGGCAACAGTTTTGAAGTTCTAGAGCAGGACGTGGGCCGGATTTGTGGGATTTTTCACATCGGATGCAATCGTTCTTCACTAAAAGCCCCATGCCATAAAAGGCATATAGGAACCAGGGTCTTATTCTCCTTCGGGAACCCAGCCGTCACTCACTCAAGTTGACCTTGGACGCCCAATCATGCACTAACCGCAGAAAAGACAGACATCCCGCACCCCGGCAACGCAGATTCAGGTTTCTTTGCAGAAATCCGCAGAGATTCTTTCGGTACACTTTTCGACCGATCTGGGAGGCATCCAACATACCATACCGACCAACGGTATGTATAATGTTGGTGTATTCGACTCCACCATTGAAGGAGAGGCATATGGCGCGCAATGCACACCCTGAGGTGACGCGACAGCGAATCCTTGACGCCGCGAAAAAGCTGTTTGCGCAAAAGGGGTATGAACGCACCACGATTCAAGATATTCTCGACGAGCTCGAGGACCTCAGCAAAGGCGCTATCTACCATCATTTCAAAAACAAAGAAGCGATGCTGCATGCGCTAGTAGATTCCGACAACGAACGACTTCTTCCCCAAGCAAATCAAGAGGATGACTCACGAAACGGATTGCAAAAACTACGCAATTCGCTCATGCTGCAGATTACCGACGCCGAACATATGACCCTCATGCGCGATGCATTTCCCCTGCTGAACGACCCGAAAATCCTCGCCGAAAATCTTCGCATCTGGAGAACCGACAGCACCAAAATCGCATACGACTTCATCCAGGAGGGGTTAAAGGACGGTTCAATCACAACCGAATACCCTCAAGAAGCCGCGGAACTTTTTTCACTGTTGTTCAATTACTGGCTAGCCCCAAACTTCTACCCCATCACCACCCTTAGTGAATTCAAGCATCGCATCCACTGTCTTGGATTGATTATGGACTCGCTCGGAGTTCCACTTATCGATCACGACAGTGATATGGAAGATCGGCTTGCGGAAGGCTTCTTCCTACTCGCCAGCAATCCGCAATAAAAGCTCGGCAATGTCAATCTATCTTTATTTGTACCGTTTTTTCATACCGTCAGTCGGTATCGAAAGGAATCGTCATGAAAAACTCGTCAGAAACGACGCTCCAATCCAGCTTGCGCTCCGCAAACTTCATCCTGCTTGTACTCGGTCAAGGCATTTCCTTGTTCGGCAATACCATGCTCCGATTTGCCATGTCCATGTGGGTGCTGGACGAAACCGCATCATCCACGACCTTCGCCACCGTGCTGGCCATATCCATCATTCCGACCATACTTATCAGCCCATTCGGAGGTGTTATGGCCGACCGAGTAAGCAAACGTGCCATGATGGTGGCGCTCGATATCATCTCAGGAATCGTCACGCTGCTCGCGACCGTGTTTTTCGCACTATCCGGATTCAGCATTCTCGCCATCGCCATCATGCAGATAGTGTTGGCGGTACTCGATGCCATGGAAA
>UMKG01029861.1_pt1 | contig 10212 bp, 9 predicted proteins | sample 1966261 | NCBI WGS metagenome assembly UMKG01 (sample SAMEA4836169, study PRJEB28245) | human gut metagenome | biome: gut microbiome; material: fecal sample | place: Denmark | collected 2008 | reverse complement strand
CATCCGCGAGCTGCTCACGAACGGAGAGGACGCCTCCGCGTATCTGACGGCGGAGAGCGCCGCCATCTATGCGCGCGAATGCGCAGCGGGCCGCGCGCCGGTGACGATGCAGAATGCGGAGCGAGCGGTGCTTTCCCGGCTGCGCGCGATGTGCGAGGAGGACTTCGCCCGCTATGACAGCGGGAATGAAGGCCTTTATCGCCGGTTTTATGACGCAGCGCGGACGGCAGCGTCCGTCGACGAGCTGCTCTCCGCGGTGAAGACGAAGCGCTATGCCTATGCGCGGCTGCGGCGGATGCTGCTTGCGGCGTATCTGGACGTGACGGCGGCGGATGTGCCGCCGGAGGTCCCCTATCTGCGCGTGCTGGCGTGCAATGAGCGGGGACGAAAGCTGCTCAAAACGATCAAAAAAACGGGAAGCGCACCGGTGCTGACCAAGAGCGCCGATGTGCGCGCGTTGAGCGAGGAGGCGCAGAAGCTTTTCGCTCTGACGGCGCGCGCGGCGGATCAATACGTGCTCGCCTATCCCGAGCTGCGCGCGGCCAGAGGCAGCGGCGCGTGGACGGAGAGGCCTGTGATCGTTTGAGCAAGGAACCGAGACCTCGAAAGGAGAACAGAATGAAAAAATGGATGACGCTGCTGCTTTGCTGCGTGCTGGCGCTGAATTTGACCGCCTGCGGCGCAGGAGCGTCCGGCGGGCCGGAGGACAACGCGCCGCCGCAGGCGAGCGCGCTGCACTTTGAAGTCGCGACGCAAGTTTACGAAAACGAGTACAAGGCCGACGACGGCACGGTGCTTCTGGCGGAGCGCTACGAACTGCCGGTGCTCGAACTGCGCACGGAGGACGGCGAGCTCTACACGCTGGCGGAGAACGTGACGGCGAACGGCGGCACGGGCAACCCCGCGCAGTTCACGGCGCAGAACGCCTTCAACACAGAGATGAACAACGTGCTCGCGGGTCTTGAGTCCGAGGCGGCGCAGATGGCCACCGAGGCGAAGGAACTCTATGCGGAAAACGGCACATCGGTCTTTTTGAACGGAAGCTACTGGACGAACGAGCTGAGCCTGACGCAGACCTACATGACCGACGGTAAGTTTCTGAGCGTCGCGGCAGAGAATTACACTTACTACGGCGGCGTACATCCGAATTCCACCACCCGCGCGTGGAGCTTTGATCTGACGACGGGCGAATTCCTGACGCTGGACGCGCTGGCCTCGGAGGAGGGCGATTTGCAGGGAAACTCGCTGCAGGAGAGCATTTATTGGAATATCTACGAGCAGATCGCACAAAAGGGCCTCAGCGAAGGATATTTTGACGATTATGACTCTTATTTGCAGGATTTCCCCACGCTCGCGACGCTGAACTTTACGGAAAACGGCCTGACGGTCACGTTTGACCAGTACGTCATCGCGCCGTATGCGGCGGGGCCGCAGGCGTTCTCGGTGCCGTACAGCGAATTCTACAACGCGCTCAGTGAGCACGCGAAGACGATTTTAGACGTCTCGCAGGAGCAGACCGTGACAGCGGATTTCAAGGCGGCGGCGACGCTGTGGTCGTGGTTTTATATGGACGATCCGCCGATGGATTACAATGTGACAGCCGAGGTCGACGGCAATCTTTATGATCTGGCGGACATCAAGGGCGTGGAAACGCTGGAGGGCCTCCGTGCGCTGCTGCTGCGGTATGTCACACCGGAGCTTGCCGACGAATGGCTGGGCAGCACTGAGCAGCGTTACCGTGATATTGACGGCAGACTCTATGTCATGTCCGCAGGCCGCGGCGGCAACGAGAGCCTGGGCGGATACACGTGCACGGCTGCGCTCGACGGCGACAGCGGCGTGCTGACGCAGACGGTCACGCTGCTTGCGTGGGACGACATCGCGCAGGCGTGGGCGGATACCGGCAAAACGGAAGCCTATGAATATCCCTTTACCCTCGTCGACGGCCACGCAGTGTTCTCCGCATTCCCGTGCCCGTACTGATAGAATAGGAGAGAGGGAGGAGAGTCCCATGGCGTAAAAAGTGCGGCTGCGCCGCAGAAGCGATCATAATAGGACCACTTTTACGGAGGATGAGAGAAATGAAGAGAGTAAAAATCTTTCTGCTGCTTTTTACCCTGTGCTGCGCACTGACCGCTTGCGGCACAAAGCCCGCGGACGACGTACCGCCGCCGGATGATGAGACGTCTGCGGTGGACATCGAATGGTTCAACACGGAATTTTTCAATGTGGGCAGTGGCGTGTGCATGACGAATATGCTGCTCAGCAGCTATTACGACACCGCCGCGGACATCGACCTCTATGAGCTCTTCTATAATGGCCCGACAGGAATACAGGAAGAGGTCACTGAGGCAGAACAGACAGCAATCGGCCCGGTGGCGTTTGAGCATTATCCCATCAAAACGCAGAGAACGGAAATGGACGCCTTTTTGCAGGAGTATTTGGGCGTGGCACTGGACGAGACGAACAAAAAGAATCTTGACCAGTTCATCTATCTCGAGGAGTACGACGCCTATTATCTGCTCCACGGCGATACGAATTTCCAGCGCTGCACGGTCACCTCGCTCGAGCAGAACGAGGACGGGACTATCACGCTCACCTATGAGCAGGAGAGCGGTGAAAAGGGGATCGTCACGCTGAAGGGCAGCAAAGGCAGCTACCAGTTTGTGTCGAACAAGGAAGCGTGAAGATAAAAGAAAAATGCTGGCTCATAAGAGCCAGCATTTTTTATATGTAGCTTACCGGTAGCGCTCGCGGTGTGCGTGCATGATCTCAGCCAGCAGCACACCGTTGTCGGGCGGGGTGTAGGTGATGGCGTTCGCGCCTGCCGCGATGGTCTTGCGAATAGTCTCATCCTTCGGGCCGCCGGTGGCGATGATGGGGATCTCGGGATGACGGGCGCGGAGCGCGGCGACGAGCTGCGGCGTTTCCGACGCGGCAGAGACGTTCAAAATGTCAACGCCTGCGGCAATACGAGCCTCAGTGTCCTGCGTGGCGGAGACGATGGTCGCCACGACCGGAATGTCGATGTGCGACTTGATGTCGCGCAGAATATCCGCCGAAACGGGCGCGTTGAGCACAACGCCGTAAGCGCCGCAGTGCTCAGCCTCCATCGCCTGGGCGACAGAGCGCGCGCCAGACGTGAAGCCGCCGCCGACGCCGCAGAACACGGGCATATCCGCCACGCTGATGACGGCGCGCACGATGCGCGGCTGCGGGGTAAAGGGATAAACGGCAATCACCGCATCGGCATTGACGCTTGCGATGGTGGCAACGTCAGTGGAAAAGACAAAGGACTTGATCGTTCTGCCGAAGATGCGGATGCCGCTGCACTCGTTGATGCACTCGGGTACCATCAGCATATGGTTGCGGAGCTTTCCGCTGTAACTCGGCGTGGGCGTAGGGGTAAAATCGCTCATAAAAACACCTTCCTTTCCGCAGGTAATAGATGACCGGTAAAATGTTATGCAGGGAAATTATTCGACATGAATGCTTGCACGCATGGCGAGGATCGTCTGCTCAATGAGCGTGTCAAGATCCCAGCCGAGCATTTCCGCGCCGCGCTCGATGACCTCGCGCGAGCAGCCGGCGGCAAACTTCTTGTCCTTGTACTTTTTCTTGACGGACTTGACCTCAAGATCGCTGACGCTCTTGCTCGGGCGCATGAGCGCGACCGCGCCGATCAGGCCTGTGAGCTCGTCGGTGGCAAAGAGGACCTTTTCCATCTCGTGCTGAGGCTCGGGAAGGCCGTCAAAGTGCAGGCCATAGCCGTGACTGGCGGTGGCGCGGATCAGACGCTCGTCGAGACCGTTTTCACGCATGATCTCCTGCGACTTGATGCAGTGCTCGTCGGGATACATCTCAAAATCAAGGTCGTGGAGAAGGCCGACGATCTCCCAGAAGTCCGCCTCATCGCCGTAGCCGAGCTTTTCCGCGTACCAGCGCATCACGTCGGCGACGGTATTGGCGTGCTTTAAGTGGAATTCACCCTTGTTGTACTGCGTGAGCAGCTCCCACGCCTGTTCTTTCGTATATGCCATAATGATTGCCTCTCTTTGCTTATGGCTGCTCGTCCGTAAAGTGGACGTGATTGAAAATGTGGTCAGAGCAGAAGCAGTGGTACCCTGCGCACTTGCTGCAATAGCGGAACTGCAGCTCGGGATTTGTCACGTCCGTGCGGCCGCACACGGCGCATTTGTGGCGAAAGCCCTGCGTCTGCTGCTGATACTGCTCCTGACGCTGCTGGGCGCGCACGGTGTTATGGAAGTGCGTGGCCTGCTTGCTCTGGTGGCGTTCGAGTCCCCAAAACCGTGTAAGCTCGGGCCAGAAGAAAATGACGAAATTCAAAAGCGCCACAATGGGCATGATGGAATAGTACCATCTGCCGGCGGCAATGTAGCGCACAATGTCGAAGAAGAAGTAGAATACGTCAATATACGCGAGCCACTTCATGCGGATGGGGAAGACGAAAAACAGCAGCACCTGCGCATCGGGATAGAGGAGCGCGAAGGCCATGAACATGGCAAAGTTGACATAATTTGCACCGTAGACGGGGATGCTGTAGCCCGTGATCAGGCTGACGATGCTCGCGCCGAGGACGGTGAGCAGCATGCCGCTCAGGTAATACGTTGTAAACTTGGCCGTACCCCACTGCCGCTCGAGCGTCGAGCCGATCCAGTAGTAGAAATAGCAGGTGATGAGAAGATAGAACGGACTCGTGCTCTCGGGGATGAGGACAAAGGTGACGAGCCGCCAGACCTGCCCATGGAGAAGACCCGAGAGCGTGTAGGAGAAGAAGCTCAGAAAGTTGCCGTTCGAGAAGTTGGACAAAAGCCCCAGCACCACGTTGCCGATGACAACATAAAGCATCAGGTTGGGGATGCCAAAATTCGGGTGCAGGATACAAAAGCGGTCGATCGCATGGTTGAGTTTTTTCAATGCGGGATACCTCGTTTCGATCAAATAACATTTATAAACATTATTACACAGCAGCGGGGAAAAGTCATCAATAAAGTTTGAACAAATGACTATTCCTGAATGGAATGAAGAGCAAGAATGCGGAAAGAAACGAATTCTTTCCACATTCTTAACACTTGTTCACTTGAGATCGAGCTCGGGCGGAACGTCAATCTCCTCGCCGACGTATTTGCCGTTCTTTTTCCGCTGGCGCACGCACTCGGTCAAAAGATACTCGATTTGGCCGTTGACGGAGCGGAAATCGTCCTCTGCCCAGGCGGCGATGGCGGCGTAGAGCTTGGGGGACAGGCGCAGGGGCACCTGCTTTTTGGCGTTGTCGTTCATGGCAGCCTCCCAAAAAGTAGCGCGGCGCGCTTAATACAGGCTGCCGGAGTTGACGACGGGCTGGGCATCGTGGTTGCCGCACAGCACCACGAGCAGGTTCGAGACCATGGCCGCCTTGCGCTCCTCGTCGAGCTCGACCGTGCCCTTTTCCGCCAGACGCTCAAGCGCCATTTCGACCATGCCGACCGCGCCGTCAACGATCATCTTGCGCGCGTCGATGATGGCGCTGGCCTGCTGGCGCTGGAGCATGACGGCCGCAATCTCGGGCGCATAGGCGAGGTAGGTGATGCGCGCTTCGATGATCTCAAGGCCCGCGTCGGCGACCTTGGCCTGAATTTCATCGCGGATGCGCGCGGCGACGACCTCGCTCGAGCCGCGAAGGCTGCCCTCGTCGGCCTGACCGTCGCCCGTGGTGTCGACATTCGGAGCGACGTCGTAGGGATAGACGCGCACGATATTGCGCAGCGCCGCGTCGCACTGGAGCGACAGGTACTCCTTGTAGTTATCCACGTTGAATACGGCCTTGGCTGTGTCGGTCACGCGCCACATCACGGCGATTCCGATCTCCACGGGGTTGCCGAGACAGTCGTTGATCTTCTGACGGGCGTTGTTGAGCGTCATGATCTTGAGCGAGATCTTCTTGCTGCCGCCCACCTCGACCGCGGCGGACGCGCCCTGCATGGCAGCGAGAAGGTCCGTGCCCTTGTGGCCGCCGTCCACATCGCCGGACTGGTTGAGTTTCGTCTTGGCGGCGGGGTTGAACGACGAGCAGAAGGGATTGACCCAGTAGAAGCCCTCGCCCTTGAGCGTGCCAATGTACTTGCCGAACAGCGTCAGCACCAGCGCCTCCTGCGGCTTCAGAACGCGCAGGCCGCACAGTGGGATCCAGCCGAGCAACAGCAGGATGACGCAAAGGACGACAAGGGGCAGAAAGCCCGCATTGATGCCGACGATCAGAAAAACGACCGCGGCGATGTAGAGAACAAGCTCGAGCAGCAGCACGGGCATGCCGTTTTTGTGACCGGTGATGATCTTTTCTTCCATAAAAAGCACCTCCAAACTTGATATCAAAATAATATCACAACAATATGAGGTGTCAAGAGGAAAATGCAAAAAAACGACCGGTGATTGCACCGGTCGGTGAAAAATCAATTATGTGGCAATGACAAACTGGAATCTATCTGGGTATTCCATCATCATTAAAATGTTTTTTCAAAGCTTTTTCTGTCGGGTAAATTGATAGAATCATAATAAAACATTGGATTGTTACAAGAATTATCCCTGCAAATCCAATCGTATTCTTATCACTATGGTATAACGGAATATGTATCAAGGCAGATGGTATAACCATTACCCATCCTATTTTCCACCAAAGTTTTCCACAATAGTTATGAGCAAATTTCCATGTATCCATATTTTTCATTGAACGAGTTGTTCTGTATCCTAACATGCTGTTTATATGTTTTGGGCAATGCTTCCACATCATTCTTCCTGCAATGACCATAACAATGGGAATGATCAAATCGCATAGTAACATAAACCACCAAAAACACATAACATTCACCTCCAAAAGTAGAATTTGACAGAATTATTATGCCACAGCCCGTCAGAAAGCACAAGCACAGCCGCGGTGGTTCGAGCCACCGCGGCTGTTTGGATGATCTGCTTTATGCGTAGTGGTATTTTTTCCGTCCGAGGAGGAAAAGCGTTTCTGTGACGATCAGTGTGAGCGCTTCGGCCACGGTGATGGCGAGCCAGATGCCGTTGATGCCGAGAAGTTTTGGCAAAAGAAGTACCGCGGCGACCTGAATGACGAGCGTGCGCAGGAACGAAATGAGCGCGCTGGCTGTGCCATTGTTGAGCCCCGTGAAAAACGCCGAACCGAAGATATTGAAACCGCAGACGAGGAATGAGAGCGCGTAGATGCGCAGCGCGTTGACCGTCATGTCGCACAGCTCCGCGTCGTAGCCGACGAAAAGATGTGCGATGGGGTTTGCCAGCAGGATGGACGAGGCCGTCATCGCAAGGCTCGTGATGAGCGTGACGGTCAGGCTCTTTTTGAGGAGGCTCTTGAGCTCGGCGTGATTCTTCGCGCCGTAGTGATAGCCGACGACGGGTGTGACGGCGATGGAATAGCCGAAGAAAAACGCCATGAAGATGAAGCTCACGTACATCAGAACACCGTAGGCATTCACGCCGTTTTCCTTGGCAATCGCCATGAGCTGCACGTTATAGAGTACGCCGACGAGAGAGGTCGAAAGGTTGCTGACCATCTCGCTCGAACCGTTGTAGCAGGCCTTGCCGAGGGCGCGGAAGTCAAAGCGCGGACGCGTGAGGCGCAGCAGCGAATCGTTCGGGCGGAGAAAGTAGACAAGCGGGATGAGCGCGCCGACAATCTGCGAAAACGCCGTGGCGAGCGCCGCACCGAGAAGCCCGAACGGGAACACGTAGACGAGCAGAAAATCGAGTACCATGTTCGTCAGCCCCGCGAACACCGTCACGCGCAGGCCAAAGTGCGGCTTTTCCGCCGTCGCCAAAAAGCTCTGGAAGCTGTTTTGCAGCATGAAAAAAGGGAGAGCAGCCAGCAGCACGCGCCCGTAGAGCACGCAGTCATCGATCGTCAGGTCCGTCGCGCCGACGGCGAACGAGATGGGGCGCAGGAAAACGATGCACACGCCGCTTAAAATCGCGCCGCCGGCGGCAAGCACGATGACGAGCATGGAGAAGATCTCGTTCGCTTTCCTGGGCTTACCCTCGCCGAGCGTTTTGGCGATGAGCGCGCTGCCGCCCGTGCCGATCATAAAGCCGACGGCGGCGAGCGCCATGATGACGGGAAAGATGAGGTTCAGCGCGGCAAACGAATTTTTGCCGACGAAGTTCGAGACGAAAAAGCCGTCGACAATGCTGTAAATAGAGGTGATGATCATCATCAAAATGCTGGGCGCGACAAAGCGCAGCAGCTTTTGATACGTAAAATGATCGGAAAGGGAGATCTGCATGGAAGAGCCTCCGATTATTTCAAAAAATATAAAAAAAGTCCGGTCACTGCTTGACCGGACGCATCCGACATCTCTCGACCGCTGCGGCTGCGGCCGCAAGTCCCCGATGACATTCAATTTGTGAACAATATTGTAGCATAAATCCGGACAAAGTCAAGTATTTGCACAAAATCTTCAAAAACTGATTGACAAAACGCACAAACATGGTAGAATACGATTCGGCGAAAGCCACAAGTGAATACTTCATCGAGAGTGGTTGAGGGATCGGCCCTATGACACCACGACAACCTGCCCGAAGAGGCAAGGTGCCAAATCCGACGAACGAATCGAAAGATGAGGAAGAGCAGAAAGCGCGATACTCTGTCGGTTCGACAGAGTATTTTTTGTTTTTCCCAACAATGAGAAAGGAAGAAAAAGAACCATGGCAAAACGTTTATTCACCTCCGAATCCGTCACCGAGGGGCATCCCGACAAGATCTGCGACCAGATCTCCGATGCGGTGCTCGACGCGATCCTTGAAAAAGACCCCAACGGCCGCGTGGCCTGCGAGACGACCGTCTCCACCGGCCTTGTTCACATCATGGGCGAGATCACCACGAGCTGCTATGTCGACATCCCGAAGATCGCGCGCGACGTCATCCGCGACATCGGCTACGACCGCGCGAAGTACGGCTTTGACTGTGACACCTGCGGTGTCATCACGAACATCGACGAGCAGAGCGGCGATATCGCGATGGGCGTCGACAACTCCTTTGAAAATAAGGAAAGCGGCGCGAGCGAGCTCGACAACGGCGCGGGCGACCAGGGTATGATGTTCGGCTACGCCTGCACCGAGACCCCTGAGCTGATGCCGCTCGCGATCTCCCTTTCCCATAAGATGGCAAAGAGACTGACCGACGTGCGCAAGCAGGGCCTTGTCGACTATCTCCGTCCCGACGGCAAGACGCAGGTGACGGTCGAGTACGACGAGAGCGGCAAGCCCGTCCGCGTCGACACGGTCGTCCTCTCCACCCAGCACGCGCCGGAGGCGACGCTTGAGCAGATCCGCAAGGACATGATCGAGCTTGTCATCAAGCCGACCGTTCCCGCGGAGCTGATGGACGAGAACACCAAGATTTATGTCAACCCGACCGGCCGCTTCGTCATCGGCGGCCCGCAGGGCGACAGCGGCCTGACCGGCCGCAAGATCATCGTCGACACCTACGGCGGCAGCGCCCCGCACGGCGGCGGCGCATTCTCCGGCAAGGACCCGACGAAGGTCGACCGCTCTGCCGCTTACGCCGCGCGCTATGTCGCTAAGAACATTGTGGCCGCGGGCCTTGCCGACAAGTGCCAGGTCCAGCTCGCCTACGCTATCGGCGTTGCGCATCCCGTGAGCGTGCTCGTTGAGACGTTCGGCACCGGCAAGGTCGATGACGGTAAGCTCGAGGAAGCAGTGGAGAAGGTTTTTGACCTGCGTCCGACTGCCATTATCCGCGACCTTGATCTGCGCCGCCCCATCTACCGCCAGCTCGCCGCTTATGGCCACATGGGCCGCGAAGACCTCGGCGTAACGTGGGAGAAGATTGACCGCGTCGACGCACTGCTCGCCGCGCTGAAGTAAGAGCAATCGAAGACGGGGCAAAGCCCCGTCTTCGAAAAAGTTTCGCTACGTTTTGCGCCTTGCCACCCGCAGGGCGGCTGCGACATTGCACCGTCGCGGCATTACGATTCCCGCGCCCTTTCAGGCGCGCCAATCGTGCCGCTTCCTCGAAAACGGCTTGCTGTTTCCGCCGCAGGCGGCGCTTCACCGTTTTCCACTCCGCGCAAAGTGTTTTCTGCCACGCGCATGTCGCGGCAGAAAACCGATTCAAATTTATTTCGTGCCGTGCGCGGCACGAAACTCTGTGAGACCATTTGATAAAAACAGCGC
>UMKG01008443.1_pt1 | contig 10216 bp, 9 predicted proteins | sample 1966261 | NCBI WGS metagenome assembly UMKG01 (sample SAMEA4836169, study PRJEB28245) | human gut metagenome | biome: gut microbiome; material: fecal sample | place: Denmark | collected 2008 | reverse complement strand
GTTTTCACGATGTTGTTCACGAGCCCGCGATTTCTGGACTGGGGCTCAACGATATCAAATACCTTTTGGCCATGTGCGAGGATAAACAACAGTCCAAATCATCCGAGATTGCTAAGCGCATGGGTAAAAAGACCAATGAGATCAGCTCTATTAGGGCCAAATTGCTACAAAGAGAGGTTATTCAGGCACCACAGAGGGGCTACGTGCAGTTTGCCGTGCCGGACCTAGATATCTATCTGCGAGAGAACGCCGAGGAGATTCTCGAACGGTTCTAGGTCGAGTGAGGGCGACGTCATGTTCTTTAAGACTGCTATCAGCGTCGATTGCCATATCGGGTTTTTCTGGGGCGGCAGTCCCCGTGATAATAGAGATGTGGCATTCATCGTCGCCCGCTAATCAGATTTCGTCTATCTATAACATTGCGTGTTTTAATTTGCAGGAACAAAGATATCATTCGCAAAGCGTGAGGGTTATCTTGCCCGTGCACAACTGTTTTCGTTGCTAGACACCAAAAGCAACCCTTTTAGTTGCATGAGACATAATGCAACTGTTTTCGTTGCTATATACCAAACGCAACCCTTTTAGTTGCAAGAGACAAAATGCAACGGTTTTCGTTGCCTGATGCCAAACGCAACTCTTATTATGTAGTTGTTAGCTTTCTCACATACATTCATTTACAACAGGCATCTACGAATTCAGCCGTCTCATATATTCCTTATAAGGCATGAGAAAATGAACCCGATACATGGTATTCAGCGCTAAAAGAGACGAAATGGACATACCGTCTCTATGCTGCCGATACGGCATCGCGAACAACCCCTTCGCGCGGTTGCCCTTGCCCTTGAGCGACTCAGGGAAGTAGATCTCGTCGAGCTCGCCGCCGCAGCCCCGCCCGGCCCTGAATGGGGGCAGTGGGCCGAGAGGCACTCGATCAGCCTATGGCGCATGGCGTAGGCGGTCTTGAGGCAGACGCGGCTGCGCTCGACCTCGTAGGCGGAGCCGGCCGTGTCGTCGAACGCCGCCGCGCGGATCACGTCCCTGACGGACTCAATCGCGCGGCGGCGCTCGGTCCCGCTCAGCTTCGCCATGTCCCGTTTGAAGGCGATTACCAGGTCCTCGGCGTTCATGCTGCCCCGCGGTCTACGAGGCTAACGATATGGCGCCGTGGGGACAGATGTGTGTCAATCCTGGTCTAACAGAGCTTTTTTAATTGACGCGCCCATATAAATCTTTTCTGCATACTCGACTGCTTCTGCAGCCTCTGCGGCGCTCCGTAATTGGTAAAGCGACCTGACAGAGAGTGGAATTCGATGTCATAGCTGGCGTCTTCATCGGAGGACAAGACTGCTTGATGACTATATGTTTTCATCTCTAGCCATCTCAGGCTATTATAAATATATCCGTTGGCAGCTTTTACGATTTCCGGTACGTTCCAATCGGAATCATTTTTTGGTAGTTGATAGACATGACTTCTGCTTCGTATGTGCATTCAGTATTATTGCACTGGATAAAATCAACTGCATCTAATTTAGCTAGATCGGGAAGCGATATTGCATGGCGCTAAGCTTGACACAGAAAGAAACATATCGGGAGACGCTGGCTAATCTCGTTGCCAAGCAAAACGATGGCGCCTCCATTGTTTCCGCAAAGAAGGAGCTGGAAGCGCTATCGACTTCTCTCGTCCCGCGAATGCTTTACCGCTATCGACCTCCAAGTGAATACGCTTTTGCCGATCTAGAAAACGCGACTGTTACATTTTCTCATCCAAAGGTTTTCAGCGATCAGTGCGACTCGGTACCGATCTATAACTGGAATGGTATAGATGAAATCGAAAGTAATCTCAATGATGATGAACAAGCGTTAAAGATAATAAATCAAATTGATTTTAGACGACTTGCGTTTGTTTTAGGGGTTCTGGGGGCTCCTTTTAATCCAGCAAGAATAGATGAGTTCGAGATACTATCCGATGAGGGAAAAGTTAGTCTTTTTCGCTCGGCTGTTAAAAACTTGCGCTTATTTGTTGGAGGATTTGTTGCCCCAGTTCATCAGAATAGCTGCCGAAATTGTTGTCGCATTTTGTGCCTAACGGACAATCCTAGCGATTCGAATATGTGGAATGTATATTCCGAAAGCCAAGCGGGTTTCGTTCTTGCTTACGACAGAGAAGCTATTCGCAATTGCAACATAGCTAACGGAATGCGCACTGAATTATTACCAATTTTATATGATGACGAACCATTTAATTGCGACCCTCAAATTGCTTGGACTGCTGCTAGGATGCTTGGTCTTAATGTGAGCAGTGATGACATGCTTAGTGATCTACGGGCAATTTACAGAAAGGGCAGTGTGTTTGAGCGGGAGAACGAATATCGTGCCCGTCTTGTACCAGAGCCAGATGAGCTTGAGATGAATTATGTACAACGCCCATGCAAGCCGTTGCGAGTTATTCTTGGGAGCAGGATGACTCAAGAGGATAAAGAGCTTTGCATTTGCGCGGCGAATAAACTGGATATTCCTGTAGATGAACAGTGCTAGTTATCCTTTAATAGTGCCGTATAGTCAATTATTTGTCAGCTGAATCGGGCGTCAGTAGACTTCTGAGCTGGCGATTGCTATATCTACGGGGGCATTTCGAAAGATAATTTGGTGTAATTTACGTTAACGGGAGTTGCTTGTCTATGAGTTTATCTTTATCAAATTGGGATTACTACTTGGTTCTTGAAAGAGAGCTTGTTAATTCCTTTAATTATGTTGAGCTGAGCAACGATAATTTCTCAACTTATTCAGTTGAATTTGCAAAGATGCTTTTATCGATTTGTTCTGAATTTGATTCGGTTTTTAAAGATTATGTCGAACTTCGATCCGGAAATAGACCATCTAATATCAAGGAAGCATTCGAGTGCCTGTCTGCTTTGAATGATATTGCCTTTGTAAATGAGGTAGTTGACATTGCGATTAACCAGAGTATTTCACTCAAACCTTTTAATGCGTGGATAAATGGAATGTATGCAAAATTAACTTGGTGGGATAGCTATAACGCTGTGAAACATGATCGTGGTACGTATTTTAGAAAAGCTAATTTGGAGAACTGTTTGAATTCACTGGCAGCTTTATTATGTATCGAAATTGTCAGTTTGAAATGTTTTGGAGTTAAGCGTTTGACTCCAGTTAATCGATTGTTTCGTATACCTAACAAACAACTTTGCCGATCATTGCCGGGCCAAAATGGACAATGGGATTTGGTTATCGATTCTAAGGAGCTGAATGAAACATCAAATATGAGACCTGCAAATTTGATGATAGTGAAGAGCGTGAGCTAGCGATACTTTGGATCGCACAAAAAATAGATGGCGTAAGCGTGGGGGGGGTGATGACGTCTGCCTGACGCAAAACGGCTTTCGCACTAGAATCTGAAATAACCACAAGGAAGGTTCTTGAGAAGGATGAGGACCGCAATGTAGATCTTAGCGGACGCCGCGCCCGACATGTTCGCTGAGCCCCACCTCAGCGACGGGACGATCGACAGCTGGTGCTTATCCGCAGGCTCTCCGATCAGGTGCTTAATTCGATCATAGAAGCCGAGGCCGGTCAGCTTCACTGCAGTGGCGTGAACAGCCGGAACATCTATTGCGAATGTATTCTTAAGACCTGCAGCGTCGACATTGTCGTTGCTCTCTACTATGAAGTGACTCAAGTGGTCACCGGGAATTGAGCCCGTGAGCACGAAATACTGAGCAGTTTAATCAAGAGGGCCGCTTCCCGGGGACTGGGGGCGCAGCTCTCGGCCAATGGTTTCACCGGGTGGTTACTCTGACGTGCTCGAGCAGGAAGGATGGAGGAGATGGTCCATGCCCCTGGACACAGTGAGTGCTATTGTTTTATTGGTTATTGTGTCCTTAACCGCTTATTCGATATCAACTGACATGCAGTCTAATTATGTTGGTTGTTATCTTTATTTTGTCGTTATTAGGTGCTCTTGCGCTAAGGCTGATGGAGCTGATTTTTATGGCATATCCTCCGAAACGTCCAAATAGCCACATAATTGATACAGAGGCATGCTCTTTCGTCACCTCCCTTATGCCTTCTGAAAACCGGGTTGTTCGAGACTTAACAGAACGTGATTTTGGAATCGATAAAATTTTTGAGCGCTTTGAAAACGGATTCGCTACTGGTGAATTAATGGCAATTCAGGTGAAGGGAACAAACAAGCCACTCGAAGATAAACCTGAAATTCCATTTTCCATTGATACGAAGACGCTTTTATACGCTGAAATGTTTGCAATACCTTTTCTTTTAATTAGATGTTCTTTAGCGGATGATGGAGCGTGCTATTTTGTCTGGTTGCAAGAGTATATTCGTGTTCGATTGAATTTCGATAATTCGTCTTGGCGAAAGCAAAGGTCAAATACTATTTTAATTCCAACTTCTAATAGATTGGGCGATACCTCTGCTGAAAGTCGGTTAATCCATATCTCTCGGTTTCCAAAAATGAAAGAGTCATGGATCAAATATTATATAAATACATGTGATTTAGCGTATCGACTTCCGAATTATATTGAGGATGATACCGTCACATTAGATTTCGCAATACAATACGTTTTGCCTGTTCTTGATAGCCTTGAGAAGGCTAATAACATGCTTGGTTTAATTTCCAACCACTTTGTCGCTACTAAATTGAGCCAAGCTATTGAGCTTGGAAAACGTATATGCGACAAAGAGTTTGAAAGCGAATTAACTGATTCGTTTTTTAAATTCGTTTGCCTGTGTTCTGATGTACGCAAATCTATAGATGTGCTATCACTTAGATTCGATGTCGATCATATGAGGTTTTTATATGAGTCCGAAGGCATGGCGGAGTATTAGTGCTCTGTTTTTTCTGCGGGTTGAATGTAATGCGGGATTTCTTGTCGGATACTTTAATCTACTGCTTATCTTCAAGAAAGACCTGAAAGGTATTTTGTTTGACTACGTTTGTGCCTAAGTTGCTTTGAAAGCATGGTTTTTAGAGAATAATCCCCGAGCCTTGCTCCGTGTGGCGGCACGTAAAAGTTGTACTGTGCTTGGGCAGGTAAAAGTCCAAGACGATTAGATATCCGAGAGGATATCGAGCCCGCGTCGGGGAGATAAGGTGAGTCCGCGCCGGGGACTTTAATTCCGGCGGCAATTAGGTTTCCGAAAGGATGCCGTGGCTGGCAGCCAGCAGAAAACCGCTCTACACACTCCTTCCGCGTGCCGCCTGCTCAAACGATTTGCGCCGAAAAGGATATCCGGTTTGTGCCATAAGACGTTGCTGTCGACAATGCACGGGACGGCAAGGACGTGGCGGCTCTCATCAAATTGCAGTCACAAAGATACCTTTTATCGATTCCCTGTTGAAAAACTAAATTGATAGTCTGAGAATAACTTAAGAGAGCCTTAAATCTCGGAGAAAGGATGTCGTATGAATAACCTTCGAGAAAGATGGCGAGGACTAACAGCGCTGGGAGTTGCTGTATTTGCCGCCGCCTGCATGACGGTTGTCCCGGCGCCCTCATTTGCTGATATTGATTCTCTCGTTGGTCTTCAATATATTGATCATAGCGAGTCTCGCAATTTGACAGGTTTCTCTGTTTCTCGTCCTGCTGGAACGTATTATTTCGACAACGATGGCTCGATGCAGACCGAACTCGTTCGGTGCGAGGACGGCAACCTTCGCTATTTCGATCCCGAGACTGGCGTCATGGTCACGAACCAGTGGTATAACGATTACGAAGCCGTTTGGTACTATTTTGGCGCTGACGGGACCGCGGTGTCGAACTGGCAGCTTATCGGCGGGGATTGGTACTACTTCTATCCCGAAAACCACGATATGGCATACGGCCGAGTTCAGATTGATGGCAAAAACTACTTCCTGAACACCCCTGGCGCCAATGCTGATGGCCGCATGCAGCATAGTGGCTGGATTTATGACTCCATCTATGGAAAGTGGCTCTATGCGACTTCCAGCGGCGAGCTGTTGACCGGTTGGCATAATATCGGTGGAACTTGGTACTATTTCAATGAGTACGGTGTCATGCTAACTGGCTGGATCAACGATTCGGGCACCTGGTACTACGCCAACGCCTCCGGCGCGATGGCCACTGGCTGGCTCAACATCGGCGGTGCGTGGTTCTATCTCGACGGCTCGGGCGCCATGGTCGCTAACGGCTGGCGCAGCCTGGGTGGCTCTTGGTACTGGTTCGACGATTCCGGTGCGATGGCCACCGGCTGGCGTCAGGTCGGCGGCGCCTGGTACTACTTTAGCGGTTCCGGCGCTATGGCCCACGACGCCTGGGTCGGCGACTACTACCTCCAGTCTTCCGGCGCCATGGCTACGAATGCCTGGGTTGGCTCCTACTATGTCGGCGAGGACGGCAAGTGGATTCCGGACTACGGTTTAGTTTGGTATAAGAGCGGTAGCGATGTTTACCATACGCATAAGTGTCGTACCGTTGGCAAGGACGCAAAGGGCTATTCGCAGATCTCTATCCAGGAGGCCCGGAGGCGCGGTGCTTTACGAGAGTGCAAGAACTGCCAACAAATTGGCTAACGCATTATTGAGCTAGTTTTGATTGAGGCCCCGTTGCCCTGAGGTGACGGGGTCGCTGCGTGATTGGATACCGTGCTGCTATGAAGAAATGCTCATTCGGGGTGTTGGTCTTTTCGGGCCTTGTTTCTTTGGGACTCCTTTTGGGTTCGCCCTCGATGTTATACGCCCTTGATTCGAATAACACTGACGAAGGTCCCGCATCTAACGTTGCTATTGCTTCTGTCGAGTCAGGCGTTGATGCTCAGCGCGAATCGACCTTCGCTGTCGAGCAGAACTCTCAGGTTGATAATGAGACCCCTTCTGAGGTTTCGAATCAAATTGTTTGGCATCAGGGGTGGATATCACCCGAAGAAGGGGCTGGTTATTGGCGTTGGGGCTTGTCCGACGGAACAATCGCTGTTTCTTCTTGGAGACACATAAACGGTAGCTGGTACTGGTTCGACGACGAAGGTCGAATGGCTCAGGATGGATTGGTTCAAGTCGGGGGTGCAACTTATGGATTCTCCTCTTCGGGTGCAATGCGTGTCGGCTGGTACCTAGATTCTACAGGCCCCACTTCTGCTTGGCGTTATTTCTCCGGTTCTGGCGCCATGGTAAAAGGCTGGCTTTCAGACGGCAGCAACTGGTATTGGCTGGATGATGAGGGCAAGATGGTCCACGATACAATGCTGCAGATCGGGGAAGCCACGTATGGATTCTCCTCTTCTGGCGCAATGCTTATCGGATGGCACCTTGATGCTTCCGTCTGGCATTATTTCTCCGGCTCTGGTGCCATGGTGAAAGGCTGGCTCTCGGATGGGGGTCGTTGGTACTGGCTTGATCCTGCAGACGGTTCTATGGCCACCGGGTTGAAAGAATGTAATGGCACTTCTTATAGCTTTAACAGCTCAGGGGCCATGCTCTCCTCCCAGTGGGCTCTTATTGACAACAACTGGTATTACGCTGACTCCAACGGCTTACTGCATGGAGGCTGGTTACTTCTAGGGAATTCTTGGTATTACCTGGATCCAGGAAGCCATATTATGCTCACGGGCTTTATGCAAGTGGAGTTGTCCACCTATTTCCTTACGAGTTCAGGCGCCATGGCAACAGGCTGGGCACTTGTTGATGGTACTTGGTATTACGCCGCATCAAATGGAGCTATTCAACGAGGACGATGGATAAAGTTCGGAAGCGCCTGGTATTACCTTGATGATGTATCCGGCGCAATGTGTACTGGTGAATTCGCGGTAGGAAACACGCGCTATTTTTCTTATGATTCCGGTGCGATGGCATCTTCGTGCTGGATTAACTTGAGCGACGGTATGGCATGGGCGAAATCGTCTGGAGCACTGAGCGAGCCGTTGCCTACTTCATCTGATGGATCTCCCGTAGTCGCTGATCGTGCTGACTCGTCTTCATTGCCAGGTGTGATTCATATTGGAGACGCGGTTTTCTATGCGGATGCAAACGGTGCCGTCAATGTAGCATCTGGTTGGATTATGTCGAAAGACGCTTCTGACGAAAGCGGCAATACTTGGTATTACGCATCTTCCAATGGTGTCCTTAAGTCTGGTTGGCAATATGTTAACGGTGCGTGGTATTGGATGGATCCTTCCACCTACAAGATGAAGACCGGATGGCTCAATGACCGCGGCACGTGGTACTGGCTTCAGCCTTCGGGCGCTATGTTTGCTAACGGGTGGCTGAAAATCGATGGCGTCGACTACTACTTCAATGCAAGTGGTGCATGGTTGAATACGTCTGGTTCTGTTTTGGGGGTTAATAGGTCCAGCCTGGTCAATTGGCTTATGAGCCACGAAAACGATGGCTATTACCGTGGAACACCCTACGATACGCATCTTAGCCAAGAAACATGCATGTATCCAAAGGGTGATCCTCGTTGGGATGGGTATACCGGTATGAACTGCGGCGGATTTGTATCGCATGCGTATATGAAAGCGGGCGGTAATTTAGCTCCCATTGCCGCCGAGCAGAGCCATTCCCCTTGGAGTGGAGGTCCCGGAAGGGGCGGCTGCGTTAACGCTTATCGTTGGTACGGCTACGCTATCGATACGTGCGCGAACGTGACTTATTTCAACTCTATTGATGAGTTGTTGCGCAGTGGCTTGGCTCGTAAGGGGGACATTGTGTTCTTCAATCCTTACAACCCATATGCCGACGATAGCCACATTGGCTTTTTCTGGGGCAATTCGCCGAGCGAAAATTTGTTCTGGCATAGTGATGGTTATGGAAACCGCATCTCCGGTTTGACCGCTTTGGGTCCATCGAAAGTAATATTGATTCGTTAGAATTCTGAGTTGTAGGGGACTCTCTGGATCCCCTACCTTTTTGACATCTAGTTTGAAAGTTTATTTGAAGTCGGTATTCTTGGGGGGGTAAGAGTAGGGACTAGGAGTCCTTGGTTTCACCCTGCTGGGAAGTTCTTGTTTACATTGTGGTATTGCGTGCAGTTATTTGTCGTCCTAGATGGCATCTTGTCCAGTTGGATGTTCGGAAATCTTTCACAGCCATGCTGTAAGCTAAACGCAAACAAGAACGAATGACGAGGTTTACATGAGCAAACATCTTAAGTTATTTTCGGCATTGTTGGTGCTGATGGTCCTTGCGCCCATTTCTGTGTTTGTTTTCCCCTCGAACGCGGAAGCTGCGCGGTCCCTAGTTGAGAATTCCTGGCGTTATGAGGATGGGCAATTGGTCGCAGAGGATGCTTCTTCCGAAGAAGATGGAATAGCCTTATTGTCCATGGACATTCTTCCCGATGGGGCTACGGCGCAGGGCATCGATGTCAGTGAGCATCAAGGACGTATTGACTGGAATGCTGTTAAGGCTTCTGGTATCGATTTCGCTATTCTGCGTGTTGGATTTGGCGCTCCATCTTGGGGCGGTCGAGTTGACTATCAATTTAATCGAAATATTTCTGAGTGCGAGCGACTCGGAATTCCCTACGGCGTCTATATCTATTCATATGCTTTTGATAATCAGCAGGCAGCCGATGAGGCATCAATGGTGATCAATTGCCTTTCTGGACATAATCCAAGATTGCCGGTGTATTACGATCTTGAGGATAACTCGATAATTGCAAATGGACGTCAAACCGGAATTGCATCGAGGGCGCAGGTTTTTTGTAATAGGATTTCTGCCGCAGGATATGAGCCTGGTATTTATGCAAATTTAAATTGGTTTAACAACATTTTGACTGACTCTGTATTTAAGAGTAGCTCTTGGGATCATTGGATTGCTCAATATAACTCGCAATGTGACTATACCGGCAATTACAGTTTTTGGCAGTATAAGAGCAACGGAAAAGTCCTTGGAATCAACGGCAACGTTGATATGAACTACGCGTATGTTGATGTCTCCCTTTATCATTGGCAACTAATTGACAGCACCTGGTATTATGCAGCCTCCAACGGCAAGGCGTATGCCGGATGGTTGTTCCAGAGCGGCACGTGGTACTGGCTCGAGCCCGACGCGGGCGGTGCCATGGCAACCGGCCTTCACGAGTGCAACGGCTCCCTGTACTGGTTTAATTCGTCCGGCGCCATGGCGACCGGGTGGGTCCTCGACGGCGGGACCTGGTACTACGCGACTGGCTCCGGCGTGCTGGCGCGCGGCCCCGTATCCGTCGGCGGCGTGCCCTACTGC
>UMKG01073165.1_pt1 | contig 10369 bp, 7 predicted proteins | sample 1966261 | NCBI WGS metagenome assembly UMKG01 (sample SAMEA4836169, study PRJEB28245) | human gut metagenome | biome: gut microbiome; material: fecal sample | place: Denmark | collected 2008 | reverse complement strand
CCCACGTGGCAGCCGGAGCCGATGGTGGTGCGGTTCTTGTGCACGCCGTCATAGTTGGCGGTAATGGTGCCGCCGCCGATGTTGGTGTGGTCGCCAAGCTGGGCGTCGCCCACGTAGCTCAGGTGCGGCACCTTGGTGCCGTTGCCGATGTGCGCCTTCTTCATTTCGACGAACGCGCCGGCCTTGGCATCCTCGCCGAACTCGTTGCCCGGGCGCAGGTAGGTCCACGGGCCGATGTTCGTGCGTGCGCCGATGTGCGATTCCTGTACGCGGGAACGCTCGACCACGGCACCTTCGTCCACGGTTGCGTCGATCAGGGTGGTGTACGGGCCGACGATGGCGTCCTCGCCGACCACCGTGTGGCCTTGCAGGAAGGAGCCGGGCAGGATGGTGGCGTCGCGGCCGATTTGGACATCGTCCTCGATCCAGGTGGTTTCCGGGTCAAGAATGGTCACGCCGTCGCGCATCCAGCGCTCGCAGACGCGGCGGTTGTAGGTCTTGGACAGCGCGGCCAGCTGCACGCGGTCGTTCACGCCTTCGACGGTGAGCGGATCCGGAGCGGCGAACGCGCCGACCTTGCCAGCGGCCTTGGCGGTTTCCAGCGCGTCGGTCAGATAGAACTCACCCTGCGCGTTGTTCGACTTCAGTCCGGCGATTGCCTCGGTAAGCACGGAAGCCTCGAACACGTAGACTGAGGTGTTCACTTCCTGCACGGCGAGTTCGCTGCGGTTGGCGTCTTTCTGTTCAACGATGCGCAGCACGTTGCCTTCGCGATCGCGGATGATGCGGCCGTAGCCGGTCGGGTCATCGAGGATGGTGGTGAGCACAGTGGCGCCGTTGCCGGAGGCGGTGTGGAATTCGACCAGACGGTGCAGCGTCTCGCTGTCGAGCAGCGGCATGTCGGAGGCGGCGATCAGCACCGGGCCATCGACCTTGCCAGCCTCGGTGAGCTGCGCCATTGCGCACTGCACGGCGCGGCCGGTACCGGGAATGTCGTCCTGGTTCACAATGGTGACCTGCTCGTCATAGGAGCGGGCGGCTTCGGCGACGCGCTCGGCCTGGAAGTGCACGACCACGGCCAACGTGTCGGGATTCAGGGCGGCCACCGAATCCATGACCCTGTTCAGGAAGGTCTTGCCTGCAAAAGCATGCAGCACCTTCGGCTTGTTGGAACGCATGCGGGTACCCTCGCCGGCGGCGAGGACGATGGCTGCGGATAATGCCATAACTGACGTATTCCCTTCGATCGGAATGTCTATTGAGGGTGGAAACACCTCAAAACAATAGACGGCCGCCCGGATGTCGAGCGGCCGTCAGCCGTTCCCCCACCTGGACTCGAACCAAGACAAAGGGTTCCAAAGACCCGTGTGCTGCCATTACACCATGGGGGAGTCGTGGGCTTTCGGCCCACAAGTGTTCATTTATACCATACTGTCGGTATTTACCGAAAGGCTACGCCATGTCGCGTCTCGCATCGTGTGCTTTCCACGAACAAACACGTACGTGATCAGGCGAACAGGAAGCCTTGACCGTGGTGCTCGGGGTAGGTGTCGAACAGTTCGGCGACCGAGCCGTCCTCGAATACGGCGTGGATGGCGCTGGCCAGCAGCGGGGCGATCGACAGGACGGTCAAGCCATCCCAGCGCTTTTCCTCGGGAATCGGCACGGTGTCGGTCAGCACGACCTCGCGCGCACCGCAGTTCTTGAGTCGCTCGATGGCCGGGCCGGAGAGCACGCCATGCGTGGCGACCACGGTCACCGACTTGGCTCCCGCGTCCTGCAGCACGTGGCATGCGCCCGCGATGGTACCGGCGGTGTCGATCAGGTCATCGACAAGCACGCAGTCCTTGCCGGCGACGTCGCCGACCACACGGTTGGCGACCGCCTGGTTCGGGCGGGTGATGTCGCGCGTCTTGTGCACGAAAGCGAGCGGACCGCCGCCGAGACGCTGCGCCCACTGCTCGGCCACGCGAATGCGGCCGGCGTCGGGGGAGACGACGGCGACGTTGTCGAGATGGCCCTGGAAACGATCACGGATGTAGTCGACCAGCACTGGCATGGCCACCAGATGATCGACCGGGCCGTCGAAGAAGCCTTGGGACTGCGCGGCATGCAGATCGACCGACATGATGCGGTCGGCACCGGCGGTCTTCAGCAGGTCGAACACCAGACGGCAGGAGATGGGCTCGCGGCCGCGGTGCTTCTTGTCCTGACGGGAGTAGCCGAGCAACGGGCAGACCGCAGTAATGGAACGGGCCGAGGCGCGCTTCAATGCGTCGATCATGATGAGCTGCTCCATGATCGCCTTGTTGATGGGCTTGTAGTGGCTTTGCAGCACGAACACATCGGCGCCACGCACCGATTCAGTGTAGCGCACGTACATCTCGCCGTTGGCGAAATCGTATGCGGTGGTTTCAAGGACGTCGATGCCGAGCTGCTCGGCGACATCCTCAGCCAACTTCGGATGAATCCTTCCCGTAACGAGAATAAGATTCTTATCGGGCTTCCCTTCAAGGATTGCGCTCACCATGTCTCCCAACGTGTGGTCTCGTTGATGCAGTCTTCAGCATAGCCGTTCTTCACGACTGGTTGGACAACTCAGCGTTGCCTGCCGTTCACCTGCCGCTTGCGATCCATTGTTCGATGGCCTGTTTGACCGCCTTTGCATAGATATCGCTATCCATGCTCGGGTGGATGCCGTCGGAGCCGAGCACCTGCGCGTTCGCGTTGGCTGTGGCATCCCAATCCACCAGCACCACATTGTCTGGATGTGCGGCCGCATAGTCGGCAAGCACCTGGTTGGTAGGTGGAATCCACGTACGGTCTCCGTGGGCATTGACCAGTACCAGCACGCGGTCGGGGCCGATCATATTACGAATCTGGTCCAACTGATCAGGGGTGATTGCCGAATTGGTGCCAAGGCCGATCAACACCCACTGCCGCAGACTGCCGGCGGACAGAGCGTTGCCGATGAGTTCGGGAGCGACCATGATGGAGCGGGAAACGCTCGCGTCGGTCTGAATGCCGGGAAAGACTTCCGAAAGGCCCTGTGATGAGGCCAGCATCACCGAATCGCCTATGGCGGTAATCTGATCGCCGGTGGGCATCTCATGCTTGGGCTTGGGCGGTGCCGGCACGGCATGACGCAGCAGCACGTGTTCGGTTTTCTGCATACGTTCCAGTTGTGCGGCCTGTTGCTCCAGCTGGATCTGCATGGTGGTTTTCGCAGGTGCATGAGCAATGCCCTGCGCGCAGCCGACCAACGACAGCACCAGGATAACGTCAACGGCAATAACCCGGGCCGCATGATTCTTCTTGTTCGTGCGAAGGGGCACCACGACGGATATCACCGAGTGCGTTGCCGCCGGTTTCTCCACCATCAGCCAGGAAATCATCACCGCAATGGCGGTGAGCAACGCGGTCATGATGAGAGGCCAAGGCCCCACTGCCTTGAAGATCTTCGGGGCAAGGGCGCTGGAAAGAATCCACAACGGCCAGTGCCACAGGTAGATGCCGTACGAATACTTGCCGAGGGAGGCCAATGGCTTGAACACCATGAGGCTTTGCATCCAGGAATCGTCGGAGATGGTACCGGCAATCAGCAGCACGGACAACAAGCTGGACAATATGATGCCACCGCGGAAGGCGAATGCATCCTGTTTGCCGATAACCGCCATGGTGACCAAGGCAATCAGGCTGAGGAACGCCAATACCGGTGCCGCCGCATTCCAGATGCGATGCTCCACGGGAATCCGAGGTAACGGAGCCCGATGTGCGGCGGCCGAAGCGCTCGAGCTAATGGTGCGGGGCATCGGCACAGCCCTCTGACGAGCGTGGCCCAACTGAGGAGCGGTGACCCACCAGGCGAGAGCCACACCCAGCATCAGGCCCATGCTGTGGGTATCGGTGCCGAAGTAGACGCGGGTGGGGTCGCCCTTGGGCACATACATCACCCACATGGCGATACTGCTGAACGCCGCGAGTCCCAGTGGGATGAGTGAGGGCAGTTTCGTCTGGCGGAGCTTCCACATCAGCCAGACGATGAACGGCACGATGACGTAGAACTGCATGAGCACGCCAATGAACCACAGATGGCGAAACACCTGCGGGTTCATTTGGTCGAAATAGCTTTGGCCTCCGGCAATGGCGTACCAGTTGTAGCAGCCCAGCAGCACGGTGATGACCTGGTCGCGGATGGAAACCAGAATGTCGTGATCGAACAGCCAGCCGACGGAGACGATGACCGGAATCAGCAGAAACAGCGCCGGATAGAGACGTACTGCACGCTTGGGAATATATCGCACGAGATTCAGCGATCCGGTTTCCGCCAGAGAACGAATCAAACTGACGGCAATCAGGAATCCAGAGACGGTGAAGAACACGTCGACTCCGTAGAATCCGCCTGGCAGCCGTTGCTGCATGCAGTGGTACAGCACAATGGCTATCAGCGCCAGTCCTTTAATACCGTCTAAACCCACGAACCGCTTCACGGATAATCCTTCTCTCTCCGTAGTGCCGATGGCATTCCCCGTTCTCTCCAACAAACGGAAAACAAGCCCAGCATGGCCGAGGGGAGAGACAATGCGACAGCAGCGAATCGTCAGGCCGCATGCTGCATGATTACCGGCTTGACGATTCGCGGCATACCGCGCTTATCGGTGGCGCTTACCGGTGATACAGACTCACCCGTTCGTACTTCGGTTCGCAGCACACGTTGATGCCGAGTTTGCGATACAGCGTCTCGTCCGTGGATGAGATGATAACGGAGAAGAAGGCGTCGCAGCCCTGCAACTGTTTGAGCCCGTCGATGACGCGAGCGGCCACAGGACTGGTGGCGCTGGTGATTGACAATGCAATCAGCGTCTCATCCGAGTGCAAGCGTCGGTTCACGCTGTTGAGATGTTCGGTTTTCAGCCGACAGATGGGTTCGATGGCGGCATCGTCGATTACCGGAATGGTTTCGTCAACACCGGTGACGGCCTTGAGCGCGTGCATCAGCAGCGCGCTGGCCGCGCCCAACAGGTCGCCGGTTTTGCCGGTGACCACATGGCCATCGGGCAGCACCATGGCGCCAGCCGGGGCACCGGTGGCGGCCTCCTTCTCAAGAGCCACGGCGCGGGCGGGAGAAAGATCGGGGGTCACGCCGGCCCGGTTCATGATGGAGCGCAGCCGCTCCACCTGTTCCTCGCCAGTGCCGGTGCGCTTCAAGTGCACGGCGGCGGCGAAGTAGCGGCGCACGATTTCCAGACGCGCGGCATCGCGGCAGGCATCGTCGTCCACAATGGCGTATCCGGCCATGTTGACGCCCATATCGGTGGGGCTCTGATAGGGGCTTTCGCCCATGATGCGCTCCATCATGGCCTTGAGCACGGGGAATGCTTCGACGTCGCGGTTGTAGTTGACGGTGGTCTCGCCGTACGCCTCCAGATGGAAGGGGTCGATGATATTGGCATCGTCGAGGTCGACGGTGGCAGCCTCGTACGCGATGTTGACCGGATGGTTGAGCGGAAGATTCCAGATGGGGAACGTCTCGTATTTGGCATAGCCGGCGTCGATGCCGCGCTGGTGCTCGTGGTACAGCTGAGACAGGCACGTGGCGAGTTTGCCGGAGCCCGGGCCGGGCGCGGTGACCACGACGAGCGGTCGGCTGGTCTCGATGTACTCGTTCCTGCCGTAGCCGTCATCGGACACGATGCGTTCGATGTCGTGCGGGTATCCGGCGATCGGGTAGTGCAGGCGGCAGGTGACGCCGAGTTGCTCGAGGCGGTGGCGGTAGGCGTCGGCGGCGGGCTGATTGGCGTATTGGGTGAGCACTACGGAGCCGACGAGGAAGCCGCGGGAACGGAACACGTCGATGAGTCGCAGTACGTCTTCGTCATACGGGATGCCGAGATCGCCGCGGGTCTTGCCTTTTTCGATATGGTTGGCGTTGATGGCGATGACGATTTCCACATCGTCCACCAGACTTTCCAACATGCGGAACTTGGTGTCCGGCTCAAAGCCGGGCAGCACGCGCGAGGCGTGGTAGTCGTCGAAGAGCTTGCCTCCGAATTCCAGATAGAGTTTGCCGCCGAATTGCGCGATGCGCTTTCTGATGTTGGCGGCTTGCAGCTCGATGTATTTTTCGTTGTCGAATCCCTGGCGCATAGAGGTCGGCATCCCTTTCCGAACGACGTCGTAAACGGAAAAATTATACCGGACGTCGTCGGCAACAAAAAATGGGATTCCCCGATGGGGAATCCCATTCGTCATAGAGAGCAATTACTCCCGAGGAATGTTGAACAGGGGTTTGCATGGCTCCCAAAAACGCGCTGGTCGAAACGTTGCCGACGACGCGTGCGCTCGAAGAGTATGCACGGGTGGCTTTGCGGTGATTTCCCAGACCGTTCGTTGCTAGGCGAGATATTTCTTTTTCCAGGCCTTCTTTCGGGCGTAAGCGTTTTCTGTCATGTCGGAGTAGTCGTAATCAACTTTGAACTTGCCGTTGGAATGGAGAATAAGCGTCATCGATCCCCATCTCTTTTCGGGCTTAAGCGCGGCCCTTTCAGGTTCAATGAACTTGTTGATAGCCATAAAGTTTTTCATCAAGGATGCCCTCGAAACGCCTTTTTGGTCAAAGCATTTAACGAAGTCGTCTTTTCCGCTGCCAGCAACGTAATACTCAATAGAGAACGCACCCTCGGCGTACTCGGCGTAAAACACGACCTTGCTCCAGTCTTCGGGGAGGGTTTCCTCAAGAATTGAAGCTATCCCTTGTAGCATCTTCTTTTCACTCATTACATTTCCTTTGCAGTGTTAAGAAGAAACGTAACCGTCTCTTCGCCGTCAATAATGTCCGTGATAGCAAACGAGCTAGGCCTGAATGACCCGCCCTCATAAAGTGGCTCAACCTTGAAAAACACTTCAGCGCCATCAGCCAAAGCATCGGCGCATTTTTGCTCGATTGCTGCATAGGCTTTTGGTTAACCTCGCCGCCCATGGCGACAATATTCTCAAGGCCATTTGATCCATTGAATCGGTCGGCAATCAGATGGCCTCTTTGATCAAAAAGCTCTTCAAACCCTTTTCCGATTGACTGGATAGTGTCCTTGATGGTCAAACGACCTTCGTGGGTCTTTAGTTGTAAGAAGCCTTCGGCCGATTCGACCCTACCCATTGCATCGGTAACGTATTTATACCCATTGATCTCATAGCTCATGTTCGGAACGAGGTCGTCGCCAACGCGGTAAAGCTGCCCGAGATCGTCGGTTGCACACTTCACGCCGTCGATCGCAAACTCGTTATTGGGAAGCAGTCGGTCGCCTTCGTAAATTGCCTTTCCGGCATCATCCAGAATTCGTGAGCTTGCGCCCGATTCTGCTGCCTTTGAGGCAAGAAAGTTATTTAGACCTCGTCCGGCAAGAAGCGTTGCTGCCGTAACAGTTCCCGCAACGACTTCTCCGACGATATCCTCCTGAGATATCTCACCGTCTTCAGCGCCGGCTTCCAAGCTCTTTCCCATTTCGTCAAGAACGAGTACAGCCCCAGCAGCGAGTGCTGCAGGGGCAGAAGCGGTGACGGCTACGGCACCAAGCGCAACTTCAGTGGCGATTTCGCCTCCAGTTTCGACATAGTCTCCGATTTCCCGTATCTGCTCATCGGCTTCCATGAAGTCGCCCCAGGCGTTGGCTGCATCGTCAACAGCGTGTGTTTGCGCGGTTTTCACCGCTGCTTCTTCGTCTTCGGCCAGTAGTTCAATATTCGATTGAACACCGACATATGCGTTTTCTCCAACGTCGGCAACTCCAAGTACGAACCTGCCGCCAAGATAAGCTCCGTTCCTTGCGCCATCGCGGACAGTTTCGCCTGCAGCGTTGAGTGTTGGCTCGCATGCTTTCCAGGCGTCATCTGCGGCTTCTTGAACTGTTGAAATGCTCGCGGTTAGGACATCGCCGGAAGAAATATCCCGCCATGCGGCATCTGCACAATCAGCAACGGTGCGTTGCGCCTCCTCGAAGGCCAATCTCGTTTCGGTCGTATCCGGCATTAATTGCTCTATATTTTCAAACGCCATTTAGATCACCGGCCTTGTTTGAGATAAGACCGCTGATACTTCGGCGAGTGCTGAGGCCTTTTCCGTTGTCTCGATGCCGGTACCCCTCTTTCTCAGCTCGTTGAGATGAGCGTTAAACATCGACTGAATGAACAGGTATTGGATTGGTCCCCAGCTTTCGGGTGAGGAGTCATCTTCGAATTTCCAGCTTGAAAGCAGATGGGAGCAAAGCCTCTCTTTGAGGCTGTCGGCAGATAAATCCCTGGCGTCGTCGAGGATGCGTCCAATATTGAAATACCTATAAGCACACCATTCAAACAGTGGCTTCCTCGAGAACAGAGGAGTCCCTGCCATCTCAATCAAGCGTGCCTTCATGGAGTCAGGTATGTCCATCTTGTGCACACAGTCGCAGAAGTTGTATTCCCTTGGCTCATCGAGCTTGAACGGATTAAGCACACAAGAGTTGAGATAGCGAAGCTCTTCAGAAGAAACCTTGTCCTTCGCGCTGTGCTTGCTCTGTGTTGGCGAGTACTCTAGGCCGCGTTCATGCGGTTCGATGTGACAGAGGACAGGTTCGGTCCATTCGTTCTGATATATTGCTGCAACGCCTCGCTGAAGATTTGCAAGCTCTTGGATTTGGCTCTCGTTAAGATTTGCCGCCTTGCTGACAAGCATCCTGTCGCCTTCGTCAGGCAGTTTCCAGGATAAGTCGATGCGATGATTCTGCCTCAAGCCCAGCGGGTTGTTAAGACGCGGTCATTTTGGCGCTTACATCTCACTTTTTGCAGACGTAGAATACGGGTATTGGAATCATAGGAGGGTTCTCATGCCAAATATCGGTAAGGACGACCATCCGAAGCTGTGGTCGCTTATTTTCGTGCTTATCATCGCGCTGACCTTCTGTTGCTTCGTCATGGGCCAAGGACTCAACAGTGGAACCAGCGTCTTCCTGGCAGGCCAAGGTTACGGTGCGAGCCTTGCCGGCGTACTTGCACTCGTCTTCTCCATTGCCGCCGCGTTAGCACGACTGTTCGTCGGCCCTGTTATCGACAACGGCAAGTGCTCACTCGTTATCATCGCCGGCATCGCTATCCTCATAGCAGGAACAGCACTGTCCGCTGTCGTTCAGGGCATCCCCTCTTCACAATCAGCCGTTTGCTGCAAGGCGTGGGCTTTGGCGCAGCAACAACAGCAGCCTCGACCGCCGCAGCAAGCGTCTTACCGCAAGAACGGCTCGGCGAAGGCATTGGATACCACGGCCTCGGACAGGCTATCGCCATGAGCATCGGCCCAGCCTTCGCACTTTACCTAGTAGGAACCGATCCCTCAACGAACCTCTATGTCGGCCTTGCCCTGGTTGGGTTTGCAGGGCTTGTAATCGCCCTCAACGCACGCTATGAAAGTAAATGGCAAACTCTGCCAAGCTCCAGCGCATACCGAATCAAAATGGAAACCCGGCTCGAACTCGACTCAAAAGACGGGCAGGCACCCCAGCCCCACCACAGTAACTACATCCGAAACAATTAACAGTGAAAAGTATCCTGAAGGCGACCAGGTGTCCAAGAGAACCCTGCGTGACTCATTCAACATCTTCGAGCCGCGCGCATTGCCTGGCGCCATCCCACAGATGATCATGTGCCCCACTTTTGGCTTTGGCGTCTTCTTTGCTGGTCTGTACGGTACTACTCTCGGCTATACCCACGCCGGTCTCTTCTACACCATCAGCGCGGTAAGCATGATTATCATTCGCATGATTTCAAAGCATTTCATGGACACCGTACCTGCAATCAAAACAATGACCGGAGCCGTCGCGTGCGGCATCCTCTGCTGCCTTATGCTACTTGCCGCACCGTACGGGGAACCTGTCTTCCTGGCGTCCGGAATCTTCTATGGTCTCGCCACTGGCATAAGCCTGCCACTTAATCAAAGCGTAGCGGTAAAGAACACCCCGCCAGAGCGCTGGGGCGCCGCAAACGCCCTGTTCCTGCTCGCCAATGACATCGGCATTGGCTTCGCAAGCGTAATCTGGGGCGTTATCAATGACTCATTCGGGTTCCAGACAAGCATCGTCTGCGTCATTGTCTGCCTTATCGCAAGCTACGCATCCGCCTGGATCGTCTACCCCGCCCGCGACAAGCGGTGGAGGCATTAGAGCGTAAGCGTCAAAATGACCGCGTAGCAGGAAACGTCCAGGACCATTCCGGCATACGGATGGAAAAGTCCTGGACGTTTCCATCTTTGCGTTGCGGTATGCCTTAGGCCGCTATGTCGCTACAGGCCCTCCTCGGCGTTGTTCGCCATCTCGTCGTCGAACGCATCGGGGTCGATGTTAATTAT
>UMKG01010866.1_pt1 | contig 10370 bp, 9 predicted proteins | sample 1966261 | NCBI WGS metagenome assembly UMKG01 (sample SAMEA4836169, study PRJEB28245) | human gut metagenome | biome: gut microbiome; material: fecal sample | place: Denmark | collected 2008 | reverse complement strand
TTATTAAGTTTTTTATTATGTTCCCTTTGTACACCGTTGCAAGCTAATATTCTGAAAAATACGTCGCCATTTGAAACACCGCAACCTATATATCCGCAGTTATGGGAAGCAGCACGCGAACCGCTTTTCAGTGATGAAACATATCATGAAAAACCATCTTTTTTCACCAAAATATCGCGGAAAAAGATGGAAAAGTTCATTGCAGCGGCTGAACTGCGCTATGAAGCTGATTACAATGAATGGAAAAAAAGAAAGGAAGAAGTAGACAGAAAAAATGATGCGCTAATTGAAGAATATAATAGAAAATTAGCGGAATGGCAGCAAAAAAAGGAGGAATATGAACGCGAGCAAAGCGTGGATAATCAAAAAATAGAAGAGATGCTTGCAAACTATCGAAATGGCAACAAAGAAGCGATCGAAGAATACTATGCGACACTGCTGGAACAGATTGAGTTGCCGTTTAGTTACAGCAAGGCGGTAGAGACGGAATATCAGCCAGAGGCAAAGCGGCTCATTGTCGAACAGCAGCTTCCGATTGTTGATGATTTGCCAAAATTAAAAGGTGTAAGTTATATTAAGACCAGAAAGGAATTCAAGGAATCTTACTATACAGATGCCTACCTTACCAAGAAATATGATCAGGTGATTTATCAAATAGTGGTGCAAACGCTGAATTATGTTTTTACGGTAGGAAAAGAGTATGACTACATCAATAATGTGGTAGTTAATGGGAAAGTCAGCACAGTAGATAAGGCAACAGGGAAGGACATCGAGCCGTGCGTGCTGTCGATTAGCGTTGACCGCAATGCTTTTGAGGATTTAAATCTTGAAGCAATTGACCCGCGTGCGTGGTTTAAGAGCGCTAAGGGCGTGTCTGCTGCGGCAATTGCGAATACGACACCGGTTGCGCCAATTATTACGGTTTCGCGTGAAGACAGCCGATTTATTGATGCCTATGAAGTGGCAGACCAGCTTGATGATAGCGTCAATTTGGCAGCAATCGACTGGAAAGATTTCGAGAATTTGATTCGCGAAATCTTTGAAAAGGAATTCAGCAGCAATGGCGGTGAAGTCAAAATCACGCAAGCAAGTCGAGATGGCGGCGTTGATGCTGTGGCATTTGACCCTGATCCGATTCGGGGCGGAAAAATCGTCATACAGGCGAAGCGCTATACGAATGTAGTCGGTGTATCAGCAGTTCGTGACCTTTATGGCACTGTCATGAATGAAGGTGCAACAAAGGGGATTCTGGTGACAACATCGAACTACGGAAATGATGCGTATAAGTTTGCGCAAGGTAAGCCATTGACGCTTATGAATGGGGCAAATTTGCTTTATTTGTTAGAACGACATGGATATAAAGCAAAAATAGATTTAAAGGAAGCACGTCAACAGCAAAACAACTGATTTAACAAAACAAAGCCGGGTCGAACCTTCCCTGTTTCGGAGGATTCGCCCCGGCTTTTCTATATTTCTTACTTCACCGTTCCCAGTGAGCGGTATGTCCGCACCAGCACGACCGCTGAGAGAATTGCCGTCAGCACATCTGCGGCAGGCATGGAATAGATCACCCCGTCCAGCTGGAAAAACTGCGGCAGGAGCAGCACCAGCCCCACGCCGAACACTATCTCCCGCGCCATCGACAAAAGCGTCGAGGCAGCCGCTTTCCCCAGCGATTGCAGGAAGATGAACGTCCCTTTGTTGATGCACGCCAGCACAATCATGCTCAGGTACACCCGGAAGCAGCGCCGGGCAAAGAGCGTGTAGTGGATGGACTCGTTCTGCGCGCCGAAGAGCAGCATCACCTGATCGGGCAGCAGCTCCACCACAAGCAGCGCAATCAGCCCGACGATTGCTTCTGCCGCCAGCAGCCGCGTCAAAAGCCCTTTCACACGGTCGTACCGTCCTGCGCCCATGTTGTACCCCGCCACGGGAATGCATCCTGCCGCCAGCCCAATCGCACAGCTGATGACGATTTGGAACACTTTCATGACAATGCCGAAAACCGCCATCGGAATCGCGGAAAATTCCTCCTGCGAGAAAACAGCGTCCTGCGCGCTGCAAATGCGCAGCATCGTGTTTGTCGCCGCCATTGCCGCGACCAGGCTGATTTGCGCCAGAAAGGATGTCATGCCGAGCTTGGCGCATTTCCCCAGTAAATGCGCGCGCGGGCGGAAGCTGTCCTTTTGCAGGTGAATCTGCTTCATCCGCGTTAGATACCAGATGGATAGTCCAGCGGTCAGCGCCTGCCCGGCAACCGTTGCAATCGCCGCGCCCGCCATACCAAAGTAGCAGACGAAAATCAGCAGCGGGTCAAGCACGAGGTTTGCCGCCGCCCCCGCCAGCGTGGCAACCATTGCGAATGTCGGGCTGCCGTCGGAACGGATGACCGGGTTCATTGCCTGCCCAAAGACGTACAGCGGCACGCCCAAGGCAATCCAGAAGAAATATTCCTGCGCCTTCTCGAATGTCCCGGCATTGACGCGCCCGCCGAACCACGTCAGCAGCGTGTCCGGGAACAGCAGGTATGCCGCCATCAGGACAAGCCCCGCGAGGACGCTGACCGTTACCGTTTCGCCGACGGCACGGTGGGCCTCCTCCTGTTTCCCTGCGCCAAGCATCAGGCTGACAAACGCGCAGCAGCCGTCGCCGAGCATGACCGCAATCGCCAGCGCCGCGACCGTCAGCGGAAAGACGACCGTCGTTGCTGCGTTGCCGACGCTGCCCAAGTCGGGCGCGTTCGCAATGAACACCTGATCGACCATGTTGTACAGCGCCGCCACGACCAGAGAGGTCATGCACGGCACGGCGTAGCGCCGCATGAGGCGCCCCAGCGGCTGTGTTGCCAGCGGGCGCGCGTTCTGCGCTATGGAGGTTTCGGATTCTGTCTGCATAAAAAAAGCACTCCTTTTCGTTGATTGGAGCGCAGTGTCAAGGCAAAAAAGACTGCCCCTGCTGCGCGTCCGACAGATGGACTTACGCAGCAAAGGCAGCACTCTGTACCGCTATTTTACCGCATCGGAGCGGATTTGTCAAAGGGGTGTATCATCATTTTTTCCCGCCCGCCACAAGGCTTCCTGCAAGGCACGCACCGCCCGCAATCCAGTACCCCATTACGAAGCGACTCGTCGTGCCGTAAATCTCCAGCGCTCCTTGAAACAGACAGCCGATTGTCAGCGCAATGATGCCCCAGTGGTACAGCCGCACGCACCAGCGCCCCGGCAGCGCTTTCCCGCGCAGGGCGCGAATCAGCAGCGGACACGCTCCCAGCACCAGCGGCGGCAGGAACGCATACACCATGAAGCCCGAGTAGACCCCGTGGCTGAACTGCTCATACACGAATCCGCCCAGCGCGGTCACGGCGGCAAAAAGCAGATCGTAGAACGCAAGTTTCACGCATTTGCGGTCAATAGCCGATATAGACAATGTCGCTCACGCTCCTTTCGCGGATGCTGCGCCCGTTCGTGGTCGGGTTGTTGACGACGCGCCCCTGAAATACCATCGTCGAAGAACCGCCGCCGTCGAGGTTGTAGGCGACCTGTGCGCCCAGCGACTGCATCAGCTCTGCCAATTGCCGCAAGGAAAGCCCGGCGCTCTCCTTCGTCCGCCCGTCGGAGACGACCAGCAGGTAATGCCCTTCGCTGATTTGCCCGATGGCGGTGCGCGGGTTGGAGGTCATGGCGCGCCCGACCTCGTCGCTGCTGCTGACGGTCACTTGCCCGCCATTGATCAGCGCCGGGCCGAACGTCAGCACCTGCCACGCGCCCTCACGCACCAGCGTGTCGGCGCTCGTTTCGCCTTCGGTGATGATGCGGAAATTGCCGTCCGCACCGATGACCAGTGCGTCCGTGCCGCTTTGCGCCGATGCGCGGTACAGCACGCCGTTGCGCAGCACATACCCGCGCTCCTGTGCGCCGTAATAGTCGCCGTTGATGGCGAGAATTGCACCCGCGTTTGCCGCCTGCACAGAGGTCGTCTCGGTCAGGTTGCGGGCGTAGGTGTTCCCCGCCAGCGCCGTTTTGAGCAGGGAAATGTCCGCAATCTGCACATCCGCGACGTACACCGTCGTGTTCTCTACGCGCATCGTTGTCAGCACAATGTCGATTTGGTCGTCGTGGTATTCCGTATCGGTGGAAATGGGCGCGGTGGTCGCCTGTTCCGCCGGAGGTTCCGCCGCAGTCGGCGCGGCGGTCGGAGCTTCCGTCGGCGCGGTGGAGGCTTCAGCGGTTGCCGTCGGCAGCGTGTCCGGCGTCAGCACACGGACAATCACGAACGTGTCCAGCGCCGCATAAACCGTGTATGCCGCCAGAATCAAAGCAAACACCATGTTTGCGAAATGCCGCTTCATGGAGCTTCACTCCTTTCCATGGCTATTATCTCCCCGTCAAGTGACGAACACATGATGAACCCGTGAATGATGCCGGAAGTTTTCCCTTCCCTTGACGCAATCCTGCCAAAGGCGTATACTGGAAGCGGAAATTTCCGCGGATGACCGCGAAAAGGAGAAGAATGATGCAGAAACTACGGGGATACTTGGCACTGGGAATATTCATCATGGGTATTGTATCGCTTTTATGCCTGCTTCTGCCGCTCATCGAGATAACGGATGATGCGCTGCTGCTGATGGTGTTTGCTGTGCCGCCGCTTATCTGCGGATTGATCATAGCATTGGCACTGCATATGCTGCTGTATACGCTGCTTCTGGTGCTGTACGGCTGCAGAATACAGCTGGTGGCTTTGTACTTTCTTCATATCCGCAGGAAAACCGTCGGCTGGCGCGTGCAGTACCTTCCGGCGGCGGAGCGCAAGGTGGGCATACTGCTGGCGGCTGTTCCGTGGGAGCAGGAAACCGGCGACTTGCAGCAGCGGGCGCAGATTGTCCTGTACTATGTGCAGAGCGTACTGGCAATACTGTTCTATGCGCTGGCAGTCAATTTGTATGGGACAGCATCCGCCATTGCCTGCCTTGTGCTGGCGTGGGGTTATGCGTTTCTCAGCATCATCATGCCGCCGAGCGAAATTCGGAAGCGTTTCCAGCCCGAAAAACGGCGCAAAATGTGGCAGATGCGGTGCCTGCTGGCGGAGAACCTGACGGATCGCCTGCTCACGGAAATGCCGGAGGAGTACTTCACACCGCCGGACAAAATTCAGGATCAGAATGATGCGGCGCTCATGACTAACCGTTCCGCGCGGCTGATGATGCAGAACCGCTACGAAGAGGCGCTGGACATCCTGACTATGCTGGCGCAGGAGCATCGGGAGCAGACGAAGCGCCTTTGGTGGCAGCTGATTCCGCGCGGCGTTCTGTGCGAACTGGCGCTGGACAAGCCGGGATACTTCCTGAAAGAATATGACACGCTGTACATGCAGAAGGAATTGCGCAAGCATGAAAAGCAGCCGCTTGTCTGGCGGACGGCGTATGCGGTGCATCTGCTGCGCGACGGCGACGAGCAGAAGGCGGAGCAGTGCCGCAGGCAGTTCCTGCGCCGCATCCGCCATACGACCATGCCGCGCTGCTATCAGTGGACGATAGACAGAATGGCGCGGGAAAAGGAAATCTACGAATCAAGAAAGGCAAAGGAAGCGCAAGAATGAAGAATCGGACATTTCAGCGCCTGTTTCCGCTCCTGCGGATGGGCAGCATCCTGCTGGCGGCGGTACTGTTCTGCGCGGCACTAATCGGCGTGAACGCACAGCTGACTGTCGGGACGAATGAAGAGCGGAATCTGGCGACGTATCTGGGGCTGGCACTGACGGCGGTCGTGACGTATCTGCTGCAAGATGTGCCGAAAATGCTGGTCGGCAGGCACTTTGGCTGGAAGCTCGTGCGCTATGAGGCGTTCGGGCGGGTCTATCAGGCGGACGGCACAGGGGCGTTCGTGCGTGTTCCAGTACCGGCGCAAAGTCGTCTGCGCTATCAGCCGTATCTGCTTCCGCCGGAGGATGCCCCTCGGCACGACGTGACGCTGTACACGCTCTGTCCCCTGCTGTATGGCGGGGCGCTGGCGGTGGTGTTTGGCGTGCTGACCCTGCTGACGCTGGGGCAGCCGGTGTCGCTGGTGCTGTGCGAACTGGCGATGGGCGGCGTGGTGCTGGTGATGATGTGCATTCTGCCGATGGATGAGCGGTTTATCGCATCGCCGATGGCGATCGCACGGATGCTTCGAGATCCGGAACAATTGGCGGAGTGGTTGTATTTCGCGCGTATGAAGGCGAATGGCGGGGTGGAGGTGACAGATGTTTCGATTGAAAACATTCCGCAGCCTGCAACAGTGAAGACATGTCAGGATGCAATCTGCGTCTTTCAGCGAGCGCAGATTGCGCTGATGGTTCAGTGTGATGCACAGAAGGCGTATGGGCTGATGAAACAGGTGCTGGAAAGCGAGGCGCGGCTGTCATATACTGCATGGAAACTTCTGCTGAGCGATGGGGTGGTTGCGGAACTTCTGGCAGGTGAACCGGGTGAATTTACGGCGCTCTATCGTGGAAAAGCCGGCACAGCAATACGGCAGGTGATGTTTCGCATGGTGGACTATGCGCTTCCTGCCTATGCGGTGGCGACGCTGGTGACACATGAAGCGCGGGAAGCGGAAGTTGTGCGGAACACGCTTGCGCCAGTGCGAGAGAAAATGCCGGAGCTTGATGCTTTGATGAAGGCCATCGAAGAAAAAGCCGCACGAATCGAAAGCTGATTCGTGCGGGGAAATTTCGCGCCTGCGGGCGCGACAAGGGGGCAATGAAAACAGACGAATGTCTGCGGTCGCCCCCTTGACCCCTTCGCAGTGCACACCCATGCTTATTGATTTGAACCGAAGATCCATTGGACAAACACGCGGGCACTGCATGAAAGTGTCACCAACTGAATCGCGCGAAAGGGTCAAGGGAGGGGACTTCGTCCCGTTTCATTCTCCCTTGCAGGGTGCAGGGGCAGCGCCCCTGCTGGGGTCAAGGGGCAACGCCCCTTGGGTCTCCCCTCATTCGCTCCTCTGTGCATCTTCCCACGCGCGGCGGATGGCGGTGAGGATGTCGCCGTGGGCGTCGCGCAGGGACATGGTGGCGCCGGAGACAATGTCGGCGGCGCGGGCGCGGTCGTCGTCGGAGAAGGCTTCCCAGCGGGCGCGATCAGCGTCGGAAGAAGAATTTTCCGTCAACGGGCGGCCGTTCTCGGCGGAAAAGTACCGCCCAAACCACGTCTCTACCTCGTCCACCGTCATGCCGACCATCATGTTCTGATAGGCGTCCATCTGCTCGCGCCATGAACCGCTCGTCAGCTGGTAATCCTCTCCACGGGCGCGCTTGCTCGTCCATGCGGCAATTTCCTGCATGTAGTTGTCCTCGCTGTCCTCGGTGTAGCCGACGACCTTCCCGGTATTGTCATCCCAGAGCGAATAGCCGCCCTGTCCCGGAAAGCCGCTGAACTGCGGCATGGACGCGCCGCTGTAATTCGGCGTTGCCACTTCGAGCTGGTCAACCGCCATCGACACGATGCGCCCGTCCTCGTCGAATGTCCCGTGCGCAAACACGACGTTGAAGGAGTAAACCTGCCCGTCCTCGTCATCCTTGCCCGGCCCGACGCGCCCGGTCGCCGCCATGCCGATGCCCTCGCGAACCGCCTGACCCGCGCGGTTTGCCGGATTGCCCGTTGCCTCGTCCATTGTGCCCGATGCGTTCAGGGCGACGCGGACGGCTTCACGCAGGGCATTGCTCGTCATCGTTGCGCCCGTCACGACATCCACATCCCATGTGTTCATGCGAATCATCTCGTCCGGCAGAATATCCAGCGCGCGGCTGCCGATGCCGTCCGTCTCATGCTGCTCCAGAATGTTCACGGCGCTGATGGCGCCGTCCTCCATCATCACCTGCACGCGCAGGATGCCGCCGTAGCCATCCGCCTGACCCGTGCGCGTGTCGGCGCTGGCGCGGCAGGACGCAAGCAGAACGGCACAGGAACACAGTGACAGCGCCATCAACAGGCGCTTCCGCGTTATCCAACTGGTTTGCATTAAAAAATCCCCTTTCAATCTTCCAGATTGCAGGGAAATCGCTCCCTGCGACGTTGTTATTGTGTCCCGCGCAGGAAAAGTCATTCAATCAACACGCTTTTTGATGCAGATTTTTTCCGCAAGCAGGAAAATCGCCCTTGCGCGGCGAATAGAGATAGAGAATATGCCTGTGCTGACTGATTTTCCGCCGCGCGGGCATCCTGATGAAAGGGTTTCACCCGAAAAGGCAGGTGTTTTTCGTATATGAAGAAGTCATCCGGGAAGAAGCGCGTCAGTTCGCTGACGTTCCTGATTGCGACGACGGCGGTGCTGGCGGCGGTGGCGGTGCTGTGCCTGTTCGGCAGCAATCTGCTCTACGCCATGCGTGTGCGCAACGTCAATGAGCAGCGCGCCGAGGTGGAGAAGCGCAACACGGAGCGCTACGAAGCGTATCGGCAGGAAGTGCAGGAGCTGCAAGACCGTCTGACGGCGAACAACAACATCAGTGCCGACTGGCCTACGCCGGACACGCAGGAAGGCATCTCCATTGTCGACCTGACGAATTATCCGCTGGATAACCCCGGCACGGTCACGGTGTCGCGTCAGGACGTGATGCTGGGCGGTCTGCTACTGGTCAACGAGTGGCATTCCCGCCCGTCGGATTTTGACGAATCATCGCTGGTGTCCATCATGACCTATGCGCGGAGCATGGGCGTGACGAAGAGCATTTGGCGCAATTCCGACCAGCGGCTGTTCCCGGTGGCGGCGAATGCCCTGCTGGATGCGCTCAATGCCGCAAAAGAAGCGGGGCTGGAGGGCTATGTCGTCCGCGAGGCGTACCGCAGCATTTCCGACCAGCAGACGCTCTGGGACGCGGAATACAACCGCTTGAAAGGCCGCCACAGCGCGTGGACGGACGATGAGCTGATTGCCGCCACAAAGAAGAGCATCAACCTGCCCGGCACGAGCGAATATAACTCCGGCTTGGCTTTCACGCTGTACCTCTATGAGAACGGCAATGACGAATTGAACAAGATGGTGTTCTCCGAGAGTGAGCAGGGCAAGTGGATGTACGAAAACAGCTGGAAGTACGGGCTTGTGTTCCGCTTCCCGCTGCAGGACTTCCCGACGAAGGGCACCGTCAGCCGCGCCTACAAGACGGGCGTGAACGTGGAGATGAATCTGTTCCGCTTCGTGGGCATTCCGAACGCGACGGTGATGCACCATCTGGACATGTGCTTGGAAGAGTACATTGAGTACCTGATGGCGCACCCGCACATTGCCGTGTTTGAGGACGGTCAGCTGAAGTACGAAATCGTCCGCCAGCAGGTGGGCGACGACAGCAGCACCTTCTCCGTCAGCATCAGCCGCAAGACCAGCAACTACACCATGTCGCTGGACAACATGGGCGGGCTGATTACGATTTACGAGTATTGATAGGGATACGAATCCCCCGCCAGCGGATGATGATGTCCGGCTGACGGGGGATTTTGCTTCGAGACCATCAAGAAATAAAGCGAGGTGCGTCCGATTGAAACATCGTATCATAGCATTGCTAACCGCATTTATCCTCTGTTTCAGCACTGCGTCTGCTTTTGCAGATACATCCGTTGATACAGCCATGAACCTGTCCACTACAGCAGATGCACCATTAGCCGTCATCAAAGCATCGTCCGCGCTTGCGGCGGCGCAGTCGATGATTCTGCTTTTCAATGCGGGTTCCAAACGAGAAGGCGCAGTGATGGAAACGTGCATGGTAATCCCCATTAGCGTCACATCCGACGATGATATCATCACGATGGAGATTGCCGCTCTGCATGGTGTTTTCAGCCCCAATGAAGTCCCGACAGAAAAATATGACCCGCATCACATGATGGCAGGCTGCGAAAGCTGGGTGCGCTTGCAGCTGCTGGACAACCACGACGGCACATATTCGCTGCTGACGTATCAAGAACCCGACGATGGCGAAACGCTGTACAGAGACGTTAAACGCATCTTCTCTGTATTCGCTGCGATAAGGCTGATGATTTCGGCCAGAGACGCATCATTTAAGGACACCTACCATGAAATGGCGGAGGAAAACTGGGCGGCATTCTGCTCCCGCGACACCAGTGACGAAGGAACGCCCGTCTTCCTCGAAATGAATGTGACTTCGGCGGATGTGCGGCTCAGCCTGACGTATCTGCGCGAACCTGAAAACTACCCCGCCAGCAACATTCGCGAATACACGATGGCGGACGGCACGACGTATGTTTGGATTGTGATGGAATAAGTCTGCTTGACAAAAAGCGCCGGAATGCAGCTGTGTATGCTGTGTTCCGCGTTTGGCGTTTTGGGCGGAAGGTCGGTCGCGCCCATCTGGCGCGACAATGTTGAGTTGATGGGTAA
>UMKG01062442.1_pt1 | contig 10380 bp, 10 predicted proteins | sample 1966261 | NCBI WGS metagenome assembly UMKG01 (sample SAMEA4836169, study PRJEB28245) | human gut metagenome | biome: gut microbiome; material: fecal sample | place: Denmark | collected 2008 | reverse complement strand
TGCTGGAGCTGAAGGCACGCACCGGCCACTCCACCATTGCCATTACCGCCGACGGCACCCCGGGCGGCAAGCTGCTGGGTATTGTGGCATCTCGTGACTACCGCATCAACCACACCCCGGATGATGCCCTTGTCACCACCTTCATGACCCCGCTTGAAAAGCTGGTCACCGCACCGGAGAATACCTCTCTGCACGATTGCAACAACATCATCTGGGACAACAAGATCAACACTCTGCCTCTGGTGGATGCTGAGGGCAACCTGAAATATATGGTGTTCCGCAAGGACTACGATTCCCACAAGAAGAACGCCAACGAGCTGCTGGATGCCAACAAGAGCTATGTGGTGGGCGCCGGTATCAACACCCGCGACTATGCCGAGCGCGTGCCTGCACTGGTGGAAGCCGGTGTGGATGTGCTGTGCATCGACTCTTCTGAGGGCTATTCCGAGTGGCAGAGCCGCACCATTGGCTGGATCCGTGAGCATTACGGCGATACCGTCAAGGTGGGCGCAGGCAACGTTGTGGATGCTGAGGGCTTCCGCTTCCTGGCCGAGGCAGGCGCAGACTTTGTAAAGATCGGCATTGGCGGCGGCTCCATCTGCATCACCCGCGAGACCAAGGGCATTGGCCGCGGTCAGGCTACCGCTGTCATCGAGGTAGCAAAGGCTCGTGACGAGTACTTCAAGGAGACCGGTATCTATGTGCCGATCTGCTCCGATGGCGGTATCGTTCACGATTATCACATCACGCTGGCTCTGGCTATGGGTGCCGACTTCGTCATGCTGGGCCGTTACTTCGCCCGCTTTGACGAGAGCCCCACGAACAAGGTGCGCATCAATGGCCAGTATATGAAGGAGTACTGGGGCGAAGGCTCCAACCGTGCCCGCAACTGGCAGCGCTACGATCTGGGCGGCTCCACCAAGCTGAGCTTTGAGGAAGGCGTGGACAGCTACGTGCCCTATGCCGGCCCTCTGGCTGATGGCGTGCAGACCACTCTGTACAAGGTCAAGAGCACCATGTGCAACTGCGGTGCTCTGTCCATCCCTGAGCTGCAGCAGAAGGCCAAGCTGACCGTTGTTTCCTCTACCTCCATTGTGGAGGGTGGCAGCCACGACGTCGTGCTCAAGAATGCTACCCCCAACATCATCAATGGCTAAGTTTTTTTGATCACAAAGCCGCCTGTGCCGTCTGGCATGGGCGGTTTTTGCATAAAAACTCTTGAACAAGCCCGCATTTGGTGATATCATGATAGAAACGCACTGTCAAGACAGGCAGGCATGCAAACCTTCCCACAAGGAAGAGGAACGGCAAAGGCCGGAGGAAGCCTTTGTCAGGTGCAAAGAAGAGAGGATACTATTCATGGACGAAATCAAGGTTGTGCCTTACATCCCGGATGAGGACTACGACAACCCCGCAATGGTCGTGGATTTTTACGAATTTACTATGGCCAACTGCCTTTTCCTGCACGGATTCAAGGATACTACACTGGTGTTCGATATGTTCTTCCGCAAGAACCCGGACAATCAGGGCTACTCCATCAGTGCCGGCCAGCGCAAGCTGACCCGTTTTCTGCTGAACTATCATTTCAATGCACAGGATATCTGGTGGCTGCGCACCAAGGGCATGAGCGAGGAATTCTGTGAGTATCTGCGCACGTATCAGTGGAAGGGCGACATGTATGCACTGCCCGAGGGTACGGTGGCCTACCCGCATGTGCAGATGGTGCGCATTGAGTGCGACCTTGTGGGTGCGATCCTGATCGAGACCTACCTGCTGCAGACCATGAACTTCCACAGCCTGATCGCGACCAAGGCCACCCGTGTCACCGGCCTGAACACCCATACGCCCCGCAGCGTCATGGAGTTCGGCACCCGCCGCGCACAGGGCGAGAGCGCCGGCAACGATGGCGCATACGCTGCTGTTCTGGGCGGCTGTGTCGGCACGGCAAACTGTCTGGCGGAGATGAAGTTCGGCGCAGATGTCAAGGCCGTTGGCACTGTGGCGCACAGCTTTATTGAGTTCTTCCCGACCGAGTTCGATGCATTCAAGGCATTTGCGGATACCTATCCGGATTCGGTCAGCCTGCTGCTGGATACCTACAATATTATGGAGAGTGGTCTGCCCAACCTCATTAAGCTGGACGATTACCTCATCGAAAAATATCCCAACGACCCGAACCGTCGTGTCAAGAGCGCCCGCATCGACTCCGGTGACCTTGCCCGCGGCTCCAAGCGCCTGCGCAAGGCGCTGGATGCAGCAGGCAAGCCCTACATCAAGCTGGTGGCGTCCAACGGTCTGGATGAGAAGAAGATCGCCAACATGGAGCTGTACGAACACGCTCATTTTGACTCTTACGGCGTGGGCGAAAACCTGATTACTTCCGCTTCCGACCCCGTGTTCGGTGGTGTGTACAAGCTGGTGGCAGTCAAGAAGCCGGATGGCAGCTATACCCCCAAAATGAAGTGCTCGGATTCTGCCAGCAAGGCCATCATTCCGGGCAAGAAGATGCCGTGGCGTCTCTACGATGAGAACGGTCAGGCGCAGTGCGACCTGATTGCTATGGATGATGAGGTCATCGAGGCCGGCAAACCCATCACCATGGTCAATCTGGACTCGGATGCCATCGAGCGCACCGTGACCATCACGCCCACCAAGGTCAAAAAGCTGCTGGTGCCCCACATCCTGAACGGCCAGCTGGCCATTGAGCTGCCCTCTATTGCGGAGAAGAAGGCCTACATTGCAAAGCAGCTCACCGAGGAGACTTGGGAAAGTGAACTGCGTCTGGAATGCCCGCATAAGCACTATGTGAATATGACGCCGGCTGTGGCCGAGTGCCGTTCCAAAATGTATGCAGAGCTGCATGGCGGTAAGGTATAAAAGCTTTTCTTGACAAAAAAGCAAGCCTGTTGTATTATAAGAGCTGCCGTTTGAAAAAACGGTGGCTCTTCTTATGCCGCTGTGGTGAAATTGGCAGACACGAGGGACTTAAAATCCCTTTCTGGAGACAGAGTACGGGTTCGACCCCCGTCGGCGGCATGGACAAAAAGCACCTGAAATCGCTTGATTTCGGGTGCTTTTTGTTTGCCCAAAACCCGCCGGATAACCCACTTGCAGGAAATGAAATACTAAAACAGCCCCGAGGGACCGTCAGGCTCCCCCGGGGCTGCTGCGATGTATGGCTTTTTCGGCCGGGCATTTTACTTTTCCTGCGCTTTCCTCTCTGAAGGGGAGAGGGGTGCTTTTTGCAAGCCACAGTTCTATCTGCCCGGGACAGGCATATACTCATAGCAAGCTGGCAACCCCAAAAAGGAGGAAGAAATTGTGGACGAGTATTACCGTGCAGTACGGCAGCTGCCTTCGTGGCTGGCACAGCCTTTGGGGCAGCTTCCGACATCAACAGCGGCACAGATCCATGAGCTGCGATTCCGGACAGGGCATGGCATTTTTCTTACGATGTCAGGTCAGCAGGTCTGCCTGAAGGAACTTTCTGAGTGTCCGCAGTCACTGCGGGAATGCATACTGGATCAGCTGCAGCTCGAAGAGATCTTTCACACTCTGTGCGGTGGTGCGGTCCATGCACATCAGAACGAACTGACACAGGGGTTCCTTACCACACCGTCCGGCTGCAGGGTCGGAGTTGCCGGCCGCTATGTGGACCGCGACGGGCAGATGATCCTGCAGCAGGTGCAGTCGTTGAATCTGCGAATCGCGCGAGCAGTTCCTCTGATGCTGCCGGACAGGCTTTGCGAGATCCTGCAAAGGCATTTTATCGGGATGCTTGTAGTCGGTGAACCGGACAGCGGCAAAACGACATTTCTGCGGCAGATCGCTCAAAGCCTTGCCGGAATGCAGCGGAGGGTCTGCGTGGTGGACGAGCGTGGTGAAATTTATCCGCAAGAACTTTCAGGTCTGGATCAGCAGCTACCCGCAGTGGATACCCTGTCCGGCATTCCAAAGGAGCGTGCCGTGCAGATGGCGCTGCGCACTCTTTCACCACAGGTGATCGTTCTGGACGAGCTGGGTTCACTGGCTGAAACAGCAGCGCTGGAGCAGGGCTTTTTCAGCGGGGTGGATTTTATTGCAAGCGTTCATGCCGCAAGTGCGGAGGAAGCAGTCAGACGACCGCAGGTGAAGGCTTTGCAGCAGCAGGGAATGCTGCGTGTACTGGTGCTGCTGCAGGGCTGCGCCGAGCCGGGCAGGGTCCGGCAGATCGACGAGCTATGATCCAACTGTTTCATTGGATGGGAGCAGCGCTGCTTCCGCTGTGCGGATGGCTGACCGGAGCAGCCCTTCAGGCAGGAAAAGAGCAGCATATCCTGCAGCTGCGGCATACTGTGGAATTGCTGCGGCGCATCCGGCAGGAAGTGGCATACCGCAGGCCGGATATGGAGCTGCTCTGCCGCTGTCTGATACAGGAAGGGCTGCTGACGCCTGCGGAAAAATTGCAGGCTCTCGCGCCGCCTGCAAGCTTCCGCGCCGAAGAGCGGCTTTGCTTTGAACAATGCTTTTCCGGCCTCGGCCAGTGCGAAGCTGCGCAGGAGTGTGAACGGCTGGACTACTATACCGCGCGCTTTGAAGCGTTTCTGCAGCAGGCTCAGCAGGAAGCAGCCGCCTGTGCTGGCCTGTCCTGCAGGCTGGGGCTTGCGGCAGGAGCTGTTCTGGCACTGATTTTTTTGTAAGCGCAGGAGGATGCAGAATTGGAGATCGATCTTGTTTTTAAAATTGCAGCCATTGGCATCATTGTGGCGGTGCTGAATCAGCTGCTGATCCGTTCCGGACGGGAGGATCAGGCCATGATGACCACTCTTGCGGGCCTTGTCGTAGTGCTGTCCATTCTTGTCAAGCAGATCAGCGTCCTGTTTGTCACCATCAAGTCGCTGTTTGCGCTATGAGTACCTCCGTTTCCATCCTTGGGGCGGCAGTCGTTTTTGCGGCAGCACAGCTGTTGCTGCGCAAGGATTCTCCGTCTTATGCATTTTTGCTTTCGGTCGGTGCGGCAGTATTTATACTGCTGAGGCTTGGCGCGGCTGCGCAAGATCTGATGCGGGGAGTATGGGCACTCAGCCGCCGGGTGGATGGTACTGCCTTTTCCTGTCTGCTGCGCTGTGCAGGGATCCTGCTGATTACGGATTATGCCCGGACACTGTGTGAAGAAGCAGGCGCAGATTCACTGGCGTGGTGTACAGGTTTGGCGGGGAGGCTCCTTGTTCTGGCAGCGGCATTCCCCTTGCTGGAGGAGATCTGTCAACGGATCTGGGGGCTTGCTGCATGAAATTATTTCAAAAGGCGTCCGCTGCTGTGCTTGCCGTCTGCGGAGTTTTGTCTGCGGTCCCGGGTGCGCAGGCGGCCGGGCTGCAGGATCTGCCCGGGCAGGAGCTCTGGCAGCCCTATCTGAATGCTGCGCCGCAGGATGCGGATTCATTCGTCCACGATCCGGTCGGAGCGCTGCTTTCCCTTTTGCCGGCTTCACCGCTGGAAATGATCCGGCAGATGGCGCATTGCTATGCAGATGTCCTGCTGTTCCTGCTGCTTTTGATCCTGCTTTCTTTTCTGGTCGGAGAAGCGGCAGACAATGCGCTTTTGGAACTGGCAGCGGCTGTAGGGTGCGGCACCCTTTTATGGGGCGACCTGATGACCCTCGCGCAGCAGGTGTGCGAGCGGATGACAGGATGGAAAGACTACCTTCTGGGGTTCCTTCCGATCTACAGCGGGGTGCTCACCGCAGGAGGAGAAGCAAATGCCGGTGCAGCGGCAAGCGGTCTGCTGTTGACAGGGCTGTGTTTCCTTGCACAGTGCACGGCTACAGTAGTTAGTCCGCTGCTGCAAAGCTATCTTGCGGTCAGCATGGCGTGCTGCATCAGTACCCAGAGAGGGCTTTCCGACACCTGCCGCGCCACAGGTGCACTGCTGCAAAAAGGACTGCGCTGGGCCGGCCGCATTTTCGCGGTTTTACTGGGGCTGCAGCGTGCAATAACGGTGCAGTTGGATCGTTCGGCGCTGCGGCTCGGAGAGCTGTTCACCGGCAGTGTGCCGGTCATAGGACAGGCTCTGAGTGATACGGCAGAGGTCTTTCTGACCGGAATGAGGCTGCTGAAAAGCAGTCTGGGCCTTGCGGCGCTCATGGTGATCGGTGCGGAGTTTTTGCCGCTGTATGTGCAGTTGATGCTCCATCTGGCGTTCCTCACAGCCTGCGGCCTTTTGTGCAGGCTTGCGGCGAACAGCCGCTGTCAGGCGTTGTTTGATTGTATGGCAGAAGCTGTAAAATGCATGGCTGCCATTACAGCATTGTATTTTGAACTGCTGACGGTGGGCGTTGGGCTTTTGATGATGACAGGAGGCGGATGAAGTGCAGGCATTCCAAAACGCTGCAGCTGCATTTTGCATCGCCTGCATCTGCGCAGAGGTCACTGCTTTGCTGACAGGCACAGGCTGGGCGGGCAGATGCATAAAAGCTGTTGCCGGGCTATATATTCTAGTAGTCCTTTTCCGGCTGGCACCGGGTGTGAAGCCGGAACTGAAAAGCGCCATGGAGGCGGTGCCGTCCTCTGTCCATATCCAGAGTGCCGAAATATCGATCCTGCAGAAAGCGCAGGAGCGGCTGGAAAGCTCCCTGCGGACAGAGTGTATGCAGCGCTTTGGGGTACCGATAGAACTGGACATCACGCTGACGCAGGAGGGGCAGACTGTACAGGCTGGATCTGCAGGTTTTACCATCCTATCAGAATGTACCGACGCAGAAAAGCAGCAGGTCGCCGCATATCTGCAGGAAGCACTCGGCACGGCATCGGTATGGGAGATGCAGGAGGAAGTCGGATGAAAGAAACAGAGGGCTTTTCCATCCGTCTCTTTGCCGAAAAATGCAAAGGAAAGCAGGGCAGAGCAAGGCTTGCGGCTGCAGTAGGACTGCTGGCGATGCTGTTGATCCTGCTGTCGGAGCTTTTCCCGCAGCCTTCTGCGGCAGGCAGCACCCAGAAAGCCAAAAGCGCACAAAGCAGCACCGAATATCAGGCACAATTGGAGGAGCGGCTGGAACGGCTGATCTCTCATATGAGCGGTGCGGGCAAGACCACTGTGATGGTTACACTGGGGACCGGGGAGGAAGTGATCTATGCATTGGACACGCAGTCCGGAGACTTGCAGTCGCAGCAGACGCATGTCTTGCTGGAGGATGGTTCTGCCCTGACTGAGACGGTCTGCGTGCCGCAGGTCTGCGGCGTGGCAGTGCTGTGCGAGGGCGGCGGTGATGTCCGGATCGCGGCCCGGATCACAGAGCTGGTGAGCGCATTGCTGGATCTGCCGTCCAATCACATTTGTGTGGAGCAGCGCAAGGGCTGAGTCCCGGAAACTTTTATAAGGAGGAACGATCTATGAGAGCACTTTCTAGAAATACCCGCAAAGCTACTGCCGTTACACTGGCCGCAGCGCTGGTGATCGCCGTGTACTTAAACTGGCAGTATGCCCGCAGCGATGTACCTGCGGAGCTGGAAAGCACTGCTGCTGTCGCGGCGCAGGTGGAGGATGTTCCGGTGCAGGCCGATGCCATTCTGGATGAACTGCCTACCGAAGCGGAAGCAGTTTCCAGTGCAAATAAAAATTATGGTGAGGCACAGCTGGTAAGTGTTGCCAGTGACAGCGGTGCAAAGTTCTTTGAGCAGGCCCGTCTCAAACGACAGAAAGCCCACGATGAAGCGATGGATTCCATTAAAAAGACGATGAAGGCTTCCTCTCTTTCCGCAGAAGAAAAGAAGGAATACACCTCCCAACTGACAGCGAATCTGGAAGATCTGAATGCAGAAAATGAGATCGAGACCCTTATCAGGGCCAAAGGCTTTGCCGACTGCCTGTGCTTTTTGCAGTCCGGCCGGGCAGATCTGACCGTTATGACCTCCGGTCAGCCGCTCACTGCCGCGCAGGTGGCACAGATCCGCGATGTGGTGCTGAGCAAAAGCAGTGTGACGGCACAGAATATCACAGTGGTGGAGGTCAAATAAGACACAGTCCTGCCATTTTGTCCCAGCATAGCTGCAGAAGGCAGAGTTTTCCCAAACAAGTATTGAAATCACCCCCGCTTTGATGGTATAATAACTCTATCAATCAAGCATGATGTTGTCCTGCGTATGGCATTGATCGTTTCAGGCAGGACCATTTTAAACAGGAAAAAGCAGGCGGACTGCCCGCTTTTGGATGGAGGACAACACAATGGATTTTCAGAATACGAATCTTCAGGGCGGCAGCCTTCAGATCTCCACCGAGGTTATTGGCAAGATCGCACGCTGTGCAGCGTTGGAAATTGACGGCGTTGCTGAGGTCTCCTGCGGCAAGCAGAATAAAAAGCTCAAGGATCTGCTGGAAGCTTCCAGCATCCAGTCTCCGGTCACGGTGGAAATGCGGGATGGTACCGCAAGCATCACCCTGAACCTGATGGTAAGCTTTGGAGCACGGATCCCTGCCGTGGCAGAAAAGGTACAGGAAAACGTGAAGACCGCTGTGCAGAACATGACCAATGTTACGGTGAGCCGGGTCAATCTGGTCATTGCCGGTCTGGCAGATGCTGCAGCAGCGCAGGAATAAAACAAAATCAAACAGGAAAGACCGATCCTCTCTGCCGCTTCAGGCAGAGGGGGTTCGTGTTGCGAGAGGAACATTATGGAAAATATTTTGCCCCGTAGAGAAGCCCGCGAAAATGCATTTTTGCTGGCATTTTCGCAGACCTTTGGTGATATCCCGCTGGCAGAAGCCATCATCAACCACGAAGAAAACGATGAAGAACATCCGGTGGATGGCTTCAGCAAGCATCTGCTGAATGCATACTACGATCATTCTGCCGAAGTGGACGACGAGATCCGCGCATATCTGCGCAACTGGACCATGGAGCGTCTGCCCCGGGTGAGCCTGACAGTTCTTCGTCTGGCAATTGCAGAAATGCTGTTTGGCGGTGAGAACAAGCCCGGCGTCGCCATCAACGAGGCAGTCGAGCTGACCAAAAAGTATGGTGCAGACGAAGATTACCAGTTCGTGAACGGTCTGCTTGGCGCAGTGGCCCGGGATCATGGTCTGGATGCAGATGCCGCAGCGGAGCAGGCCGAACAGTGAGCCGCTATACGCTTGGCATTGATACAAGCAACTACGCAACCTCTCTGGCAGTGTTTGATACAGCTGGAGAGGTTGTTTGCGCAAAAAAACGTTTTCTGCCGGTAAAAGAAGGCCAGCTGGGCCTGCGGCAGAGCGATGCACTGTTTCATCATACGGTTGCGCTGCCGGAAATGATGCAGGAGCTTGCGCAGGAATTTGATCTGACAAAGATCGATGCCGTCGGAGTGTCGCAGAAGCCGCGCCCGGTGGAGGGCAGCTATATGCCATGCTTCCTGGCGGGCGTCAGTGCGGCTGCAGCCTTTGCGCAGGCAAAGGGCATCCCTCTTGTGCGGACCACCCATCAGCAGGGTCACGCTGCGGCAGCACTGTTTGCAGCCAAGGGGGAACAGCTGTTTGCTGAAAAAGTTCTGCTGTTCCATATTTCCGGCGGTACGACGGACCTGTTGCTCTGCGATCAGGTACGTCAGATCACGACTCTTGGCACCAGCACCGATCTCTACGCCGGACAGGCTGTGGATCGTGTGGGGGTCAAACTGGGCTTTGGGTTCCCGGCGGGTGCTGAAGTTTCCCGCCTGGCTGCGCAGTGCGGGGAAGAAATCCGGCCGAAGTCCAGTGTAAAGGGAATGCAGTGCAGTCTTTCCGGGCTGGAAAACCAGTGCAACGGTCTGCTAGCCGCAGGCAAAACGCCGGAGTATGTCTGCAAATATTGTTTGCTCTGTGTGGCAGATACGGTGGTCAAAATGACAAAGGCCGCGCAGAAGGAATACCCCGGTCTTCCGGTGGTCTGTGCCGGCGGCGTGATGAGCAGCGATATCATCCGCGCATGGGTGCAAAAGCGGCTGCCGCAGGTGTATTTTGTGCCGGGAATGTATTCCAGCGATAATGCCATCGGCGTTTCGATCCTTGCAGCACGGGAGGCCGGATTATGGCTGAAGTAATTACCGTTTCGGCCCTGAACCACTACGTTAAAATGCTGCTGGATGCAAACGACATCCTGTTTGATATTGCCCTGCGCGGCGAGATCGCAAACTTTGTACAGAACGCACGCAGCGGCCACTGCTATTTTTCCCTGCGGGATGAAGCCAGCAGCGTGAAGGCTGTAATGTTCCGTGCAGATGCCCGCCGTCTTGCCTTCCGCCCGGAAGAGGGGATGCGCGTTGTGGTACGCTGCCGTGCGACCCTTTATGAGCGTGACGGTGCCTTTCAGCTGTATGTGAATGATATGTTTCCGGATGGCGTTGGTGCCGCACAGCTTGCATTGGAGCAGCTCAAAGCAAAGCTGGAGCA
>UMKG01003269.1_pt1 | contig 10402 bp, 6 predicted proteins | sample 1966261 | NCBI WGS metagenome assembly UMKG01 (sample SAMEA4836169, study PRJEB28245) | human gut metagenome | biome: gut microbiome; material: fecal sample | place: Denmark | collected 2008 | reverse complement strand
AACTATTCAGCAAATATTATTCCGCAAGGTATTTTATGTGAATCTGGCTCACATAAAAATCGAAATCTTCGGCGCCCCACTTTGCGGTATATTTTGCCTGAATTGGTGAATGGTTATAAACATTTATTATGCGACAGAAAGGAAGTAGTAAGTGCTTCAGATCAAAGACATACACAAAGAATACAGAACAGGAAATTTGGTACAGCGTGCCCTGGACGGAGTGAGCCTTAGTCTTCGGGACAATGAATTTGTGGCAATTCTTGGTCCCAGCGGTTCGGGAAAAACCACTCTTCTGAATATTATTGGTGGTCTTGACCGGTACGATAGTGGCGATCTGATCATCAATGGGATTTCTACGAAAAAATATAAAGACAGGGACTGGGACTCTTATCGAAATCATACCATAGGATTTGTGTTTCAGAGTTATAATCTGATCCCACACCAGACAGTTCTTGCAAACGTGGAGCTTGCCCTTACCATTTCCGGTGTATCAAAAAGTGAGCGGAGACGCCGTGCAAAAGAAGCTCTGGAAAAAGTAGGCCTTGGTGCCCAGATCCACAAAAAGCCAAGTCAGATGTCAGGCGGTCAGATGCAGCGAGTGGCAATTGCCAGAGCACTTGTAAATGACCCGGAAATTCTACTTGCAGATGAGCCAACAGGAGCCCTTGATTCAGATACCAGTGTACAGGTTATGGATCTTTTGCAAGAGGTCGCAAAGGAACGATTGGTAGTAATGGTCACCCATAATCCGGAGCTTGCCCAGCTTTATGCCACCAGGATCGTGACGGTAAAAGATGGGCGGATCCTTTCTGATACAGATCCGTTTGTGATAGACAGCGAGAGCATGGCACTTCCTGTTCACAAGAATATGGGAAAATCCTCCATGTCCTTTTTTACTGCACTTTCCCTTAGCTTTCAGAATCTGAAGACCAAGAAAGCCCGGACCTTACTTACTTCTTTTGCAGGCTCCATCGGTATTATCGGAATTGCGCTGATCCTTTCCATATCAAATGGTGTAGACAAATACATTACAAATATGGAAGAAGAAACACTTTCAGAATATCCGTTGCAGATACAAAGCACAGGAGTGGATCTTACCTCTATGATGATGGGAGCAGCCACAGCGCAGAGTGGGAAAAAGGATAGGGAAGTAGGAGTTGCCCAGATGGTGACTAATATGTTCTCCAAAATGAATTCCAATGATCTGGAGTCTCTGAAGGTTTACCTGGACAGTAATGAAAGCAGCATTTCCCAGTATGCAAATTCGGTGGAGTATACGTATTCTGTTTCTCCCCAGATTTTTCTGGAAAATGGAAAAAATATCCGACAGGTAAATCCGGACAAATCTTTTTCGGCTATGGGTTTGGGCTCTGGTTCCTCCAACAGCATTATGTCTTCTACCATGAGCACTGATGTTTTTCATGAAATGCCGGAAGATGCTGATCTTTATAAGGATCAATATGACGTGAAAGCGGGAAGATGGCCTGAAAATTATAAAGAATGTGTACTGGTGCTTACTTCACAGGGCGATATCAGTGATTTCCTCCAGTACACTCTTGGGCTTCGGGACGGTAAGGAACTGGATGATATGGTTCAGAAATTTATGGCAGAAGAGGCAGTGGAAACGCCAGAAAACGAGGGTCCATACACCTATGATGAAATCCTGGGGAAGAAATTTAAGCTGGTAAACAGTACCGATTATTATGAATATGATGAAGAATATAAGGTCTGGAAGGATAAATCAGACAACAGCTCTTATATGAAAAAACTGGTGAAAAACGGAGAAGATCTGACAATTGTGGGAATTGTCCAGCCTGTGGAAGGTGCCACTGCTTCCATGCTCACTGCAGGAATCTGTTATACCCCGGAGCTTACCAGACATGTGATTGAGAAGGCCGCTTCCAGTGAAATTGTGAAGCAGCAGCTGGCGGATGAAAAGATAAATGTTTTTACCGGAGAGGAATTTGGAAAAGAAGACAATGAGAACAGTAAATTTGACATGGAATCCCTTTTTTCCATTAATGCGGATGCTCTGCAGGAGGCCTTTCAGATAGATCTCAGTGGATTTAATATGGATCTGTCCAGTCTTTCGGGGCTGTCTTCCGGATTGAATGTGGAAATGCCGGATATGCCTGACATGTCAGCTCTGGCTGGAAATATAAATCTGGATGAGAGCAGTATGCCGGATCTTTCCAAGCTTATCAAGCTGGATGACCTTGATCTGGATCTTTCCCATATGATTGATCCGGAAGAAATTCTGAAAAGTCTTCCGGAAGACCAGGTTCCGGATATGAGTCAGGCACTGAAGTCAGTGAAGTTTGATTTTACAGAAGAAAAAGTAACTGCCCTGTTAAAAGATGTTCTTACAGGCTATCAGGAAAGTATTAAAGACAAACCGGAAGCCGATATGAATAAAATGCAGGCAGCATTGAAGCAGTATCTGACATCAAAAGAGATGAACGAACGTCTGTGCAAGGATCTGCAGGAACTGGTGAAAAATAACGTGAACGTGGATATGTCTTCGGAAAAACTGATCGCAGTGGCTGTGGGGCTGATGAATCAGTATCAGGAGTATGCCAAGGCAAATGGTATCACCCAGACAGATGTGGCCAGCATTCTTGCTTTTTTAAGTCAGGCAGAAATCCAGCAGCAGATCAAAGAGGAAGCAGAGAATCTGGTTAAAAACAGTGTGACAGTGAATATTACCACAAAACAGATACAGGATCTTCTTTTGCAGGACGTTGTAGCTGCTTATCCGGAGTATGCCAGGAATAATTCCCTTCCGGATCCGGCTAATCTGGGTACCTATTTTCTGGAATATATGCAGACAGAGGATGGGCAGAATCGTCTCATGAATGGACTTATGACTCTTGTGGATACCAGCGAGGTGCAGACGCAGTTTTCCCAGGCAATGGAAACTTACATGAAAGCCATGATGACTTCTTTCACAGATGCGATCACAAAGGGGATTGAGTCAAAATTCACAGAGATAATGGAACAGGTGGAAAAACAGCTTACGAAGGGAATCCAGACTGCTATGGAGCAGATGATGGGAAATATCAGCTCCGGTATGCAGGAGGCGATGCAGTCTGTGATGGCCAGTGTATCATCGAGTCTTACTTCTGCCATGAGCCAGGCTATGAGCGGACTTGGCGGATTGGGAAGCAGCATGGGAAATATGGAAGATGCGCTTTCCATTGATCCGGAGGCTTTTGCAAAAGCAATTCAGATGAACATGAATGAGGACGACCTCTCAGAGCTCATGATGTCCCTGCTGTCATCTGAAAATTCTTCTTATGACGGAAATCTAAAAAAGCTTGGATATGCAGATCTAAATGTTCCTGGCGGAATTAATATCTATCCAAAGGATTTTGAAAGTAAATCAGAAATTGTAGGTATTCTGGATCAGTATAACGCGGATATGGAAGCGGTAGGAGAGGATGAGAAGGTGATCACTTATACGGATCTTGTGGGAACGCTGATGTCGTCAGTTACGGATATTGTAAATATTATCAGTTATGTTCTGGTGGCTTTTGTAGCGATTTCCCTTGTGGTTTCTTCCATTATGATCGGTGTTATCACGTATATCAGTGTTCTGGAGAGGAAAAAAGAAATTGGTATTCTAAGAGCGATTGGTGCTTCCAGGCACAACGTGTCACAGGTGTTCAATGCGGAGACGTTTATTATCGGATTTTGCGCAGGTGCTATGGGGATTGGAATTACATTGCTTCTTCTCATTCCTGCGAACAGCATTATCCGGTCACTGGCTGACGGAGTGAATGTGAAGGCGGCTCTTCCTCCTGTGGCAGCAGTAGTTCTGATCGGACTGAGCGTGGTTCTGACTCTTCTTGGCGGACTGATCCCATCAAGAAAAGCTGCTAAAAGTGATCCGGTGACAGCTCTTCGAACTGATTAAAATAACAGAATTTGATGACTGATTTTGGTCATCATTATAAAATACAGAAAAATGCAGGGTTCAGGCTGGGACACAGCCTGATATCTGCATTTTTTTGTGATTTATGGATATTACTATTCGTACAGCCAATAGTAAGTAACCGCCATATTGACTTGTCTGATCTGTCACATACTGCGCAAATATAGCAGATACTTAATTTTCACTGTACTGGAGCGTGCTTGAAAAAGGCTTTCTGAAAGAAGTGCGCCTCTTTTTGCAGGAGATTTTGCAGAACGCTTTTTCAAATATGATCTGGTACATTATTTTATATAAAAGTCAAAAACAGTCAAAATAATTCATATTTGTGCAATTGTAATAAATCATAAGTGAAAATCTTGTGAAAAAGATTGATTGACTTTGACTGTACGTGAAAGTATAATAAGCACAACAAATCAAAAACAAGCAAAAATAAGCAGGAGGCAGAAATGATTTACACTGTGACTTTTAATCCGTCACTGGATTACATCGTGTCGGTAGAGAACTTCCAGCTTGGTCTTACCAATCGAACCAGTTCGGAGATGCTTTTGCCGGGAGGCAAGGGAATTAATGTTTCTACAGTTCTTATGAATCTGGGAATTGAGAGTACAGCCCTTGGATTTACAGCCGGATTTACCGGAGATGAGATTATCCGGCGTCTTGAGGAGATGGGTGTGAGGAATGGTTTCATCCAGGTAGGGGAAGGCTTTTCCAGAATCAATCTGAAGCTGAAGAGTATAGACGGTACAGAAATCAATGGACAGGGACCGAAGATTGGAACTGATAAGGTGGATCTGCTGATGAAGCAGTTAGGAGAGCTTGGACAAGGCGATGTACTTTTCCTTTCCGGAAGCATTCCATCATCCATGCCGGATGATGCCTACCAGAAGATCATGGCTATGCTGGACGGCAGAGGTGTAAGAATCGCAGTGGACGCGACGAGAGATCTTTTGATGAAGGTTCTCCCCTATCATCCATTTCTCATTAAGCCAAATAACCATGAACTTGGTGAGATCTTCGGTGTGGAACTGAAAGACCGCCAGTCCGTGATCCCATATGGTAAGAAACTCCAGAAGATGGGAGCTGTGAATGTACTGATCTCCATGGCAGGAGAAGGCGCGGTCCTTATTGCTGAGAATGGAGACGTTTATGAGGAGCCTGCACCGAAAGGCAAGCTGATCAATGGTGTTGGAGCCGGAGACTCCATGGTTGCCGGATTTATGGCAGGATATATGGAGAAGCAGGATTATGAATATGCGTTCCACATGGGAATCGCAGCTGGAAGTGCCAGTGCGTTTTCTGAGAATCTTGCTACCAGAGAAGAGATTGAAGCTGTATATCAGCAGATCACAGGAAAGGATCAGGAGGAAAGGAAGAAATGAGGATCACAGATTTACTGGACGTAAGAAGTATTTCGTTAAATGCTGCTCCAGCAGATAAGTCTCAGACTCTGGATGCAGCGGTTTCCCTTATGACCAGAAGTGGCAAGATTAATGATGAGGAAGCGTACCGTAAGCAGGTCTATGCCAGAGAGGAAGAAAGTACTACAGGAATCGGGGAGGGAATCGCCATTCCTCATGGTAAATGTGATGCAGTAGAGAAACCAGGACTTGCCGCTATGGTGATCCCGGGAGGGGTTGACTTTGACTCTCTTGACGGAGAGCCGGTTACCTTGCTGTTTCTTATTGCTGCGCCAAATACAGAGGATAATGTTCATCTGGATGTGCTCAGCAAGCTTTCCATGATGCTGATGGATGAGGACTTTACCAAGAGCCTTCGTGCAGCGAAGACACCAGAGGAATTTCTTGCGATCATTGATCAGGCAGATGAGGAGAAGAAGAGCGTAGATGAGCGTCTGGCCGATATGGGAGAGGCTGAAGCGGATCAGTTTAAGATTCTGGCTGTTACTTCCTGTCCTACAGGAATTGCCCACACCTACATGGCAGCAGAAGGAATTGAGAAGGCTGCCAAGGCGAAGAACTGTTTTGTGAAAATTGAGACAAGAGGCTCTGGCGGAGCCAAGAATGTGCTTACAGAGCAGGAGATTCAGGATGCAGACTGCATTATCGTTGCGGCCGATGCCCAGGTTCCCATGGATCGTTTCGATGGCAAGAAAGTGATTCAGCGTCAGGTTTCTGATGGAATCAATAAGGCTGATGAGCTTGTAGAGCTTGCCATGTCTGGAAACGTACCGGTTTATCACAGCGGAAATGCATCAGCCTCATCACAGAGTCAGAATAAGGCCGGCGGCAGTGTGGGACACAAGATTTACACCCAGCTGATGAATGGTGTTTCCCATATGCTTCCGTTTGTAGTTGGCGGTGGTATTCTGATCGCCATTGCCTTTTTGATCGATGGTCTTATGGTTGATATGAATGCTCTGGATGTGGCAGAGCGAGCTAATTTTGGTACCATCACCCCGGCAGCAGCCATGTTCAAGCAGATTGGTGATGTGGCATTTGGCTTTATGCTTCCGGTTCTGGCAGGATTTATTGCCATGGCAATCGGTGACAGACCGGCACTTGCACTTGGCTTTGTGGGTGGAATGATGGCACACAGCGGAACTTCAGGTTTCCTTGGTGCTCTGGTAGCTGGTTTTGCAGCAGGATATATTATTCTGGGACTTCGTAAGGTATGTGAGAAGCTTCCGGAAGCTCTTGAGAAGATCGCGCCGGTTCTGATTTATCCGGTTGTTGGTATTCTGATCATGGGACTTCTGATGCTGTTTGTTGTAGAGCCCATCATGGGGGGTATCAATACAGCACTGAATAACGGACTTACCTCCATGGGAAGCTCCAGCAAGATCATTCTTGGACTGATCCTTGGCGGAATGATGGCAATCGACATGGGTGGTCCGTTTAACAAGGCAGCATATGTATTTGGTACTGCAGCGATTGCAGCTGGTAACTATGATATTATGGCAGCTGTTATGGTTGGTGGTATGGTTCCGCCATGCGCCATCGCACTTGCTACACTTCTTTTTAAAGACAGATTTACGAAAGAAGAAAGGGAGTCTGGTCCTACCAACTTTATTATGGGACTTGCCTTTATCACAGAGGGAGCCATTCCTTTTGCAGCAGCCGACCCGCTTCATGTGCTTCCGGCATGTATTGTGGGATCTGGTCTTGCAGGTGCAATGTCCATGGCATTTGGCTGTACCCTGATGGCACCTCACGGTGGAATCTTCGTGGTTCCGGTTATGGGAAATGCAGTGCAGTATGTGAGTGCACTGGTAGTGGGAACTGTTGTTTCCGCAGTGCTCCTGGGAGTTCTGAAAAAGAAAAATGCCTGACAATGGATGTTCAAACAGGCTCTAATATTGGCTGCGGAATGAATGGTAATCCATGTCTGGAAAAGATATGCAGGTATAATCGTGTTATTGTGAAGGTCATGAACAGTAACATAATCGTGAATAGTGATTGACACAGAATGTGAAATCCGATATAAAGAAATTAAATAATAAGAAAATCAATAGAGACCAAAGATAAAAAAATGGAGGAATGAATCATGAGAGAATTTAAGTATGTTGTAACAGACCCGGAAGGAATCCACGCACGTCCAGCAGGAGAGCTTGTAAAAGCAGTAAAGGCTTTTTCTTCTGATATCAAGATCGCAAAGGGCGGCAAGGCTATGAACTGTAAGGCAATCTTCGGAATTATGGGACTTGCAGTGAAGAAAGGTGACGAGGTTACTCTTACATTTGAAGGCGCAGATGAAGACGCTGCATATGAGGCAGTGAGCAAATTCATGCAGGAAACTCTGTAAGACAGGAAGGGGACATACCTGCGGGTATGTCCCTGTTTGTTTGTAAACAGTCTGTCAAAGTGATATTTGCGTGAGTCTTTGGTAAGTATCACGAGAACGGGAAATGCTGGAAGGAGCGTTTGTTCTCCTGTCAGCAGATCAAATAAGTGGGAGAGAAAAAATGCAGATATATAATGGAAAAAGTGTTTTCGGTGGTATTGCCATCGGTAAGATCAGCGTATATCAGAAAAAAGAGCAGCAGGTTAAGCGTGTGAAGATTGATGATCCGGAACAGGAGATGGCGCGCTATGAGAAAGCTAAGGCAGAAGGGATTAAACAGCTCCAGGGACTTTACGATAAGGCCTTGAGAGAAGTCGGGGAAGCCAATGCAGCAATCTTCGAAGTTCATCAGATGATGATGGAGGACGATGGATATAATGAATCTGTAGAGAATATCATTCGCAGCCAGGGCGTAAATGCAGAGTATGCAGTGGCAACTACAGGTGACAATTACGCGCAGATGTTTTCTGCAATGGACGACGATTATATGAGAGAGCGTGCGGCAGATGTTCGTGATATTTCTGAGCGGCTTCTCACCATTTTAAATGGAGAAGAGACAGGGGCTGTAGATGCAGACGAGCCGAAGATCATCGTGGCAGAGGATCTGGCGCCATCAGAGACTGTACAGCTGGATAAGGATAAAGTTCTTTCTTTTGTTACAGTGAAAGGTTCCTTGAATTCCCATACAGCGATTCTTGCAAGGACCATGGCGATTCCTGCACTTGTAAATACTTCCGTGTCTCTTGAGAGTGAGATTGATGGCAGACTTGGAATTGTAGACGGTGCAAACGGTACATTTTATGTAGATCCGGATGAGGCGACTCTGGCAGAGATGAAGAAGCGCCAGGAAGAAGATCTTTCCAGAAAGCAGCTTCTTTTGACCCTTAAAGGAAAAGAGAACGTTACTCTTGACGGACAGAAAGTAATGCTGTACGCTAATATTGGCAACATCAAGGATCTGGCAACAGTCATTCAGAATGATGCCGGTGGAATCGGTCTTTTCAGAAGTGAGTTTATTTATCTGGAGAAAGAAGATTTCCCAACAGAGGAAGAACAGTTCCAGATTTACAGACAGGTTGCACAGACTATGGCAGGCAAGAGAGTGATCATTCGTACACTGGACATTGGTGCAGACAAGCAATGCGATTATTTCCACATGGAGCATGAAGAGAATCCGGCACTGGGATGCAGGGCAATCCGTATCTGTCTGACAAGACCGGAGATTTTCAAGACACAGCTTCGTGCTTTATTCCGTGCCAGTGCATTTGGCAAGATCGCAATTATGTATCCTATGATCACCAGCGTACAGGAAGTGCGTAAGATCAAGGAAATCGTAGAGGAAGTGAAAGCGGAGCTTACCGCTCAGGGCGTAGAGTTTGGCAATCCGGAACAGGGAATTATGATTGAGACTCCGGCAGCAGCAATCATCAGTGATGATCTTGCGAAAGAGGTCGATTTCTTCAGCATCGGAACCAACGATCTCAGCCAGTATACTATGGCAATCGATCGTCAGAATCCTCAGCTCGACCTGTTTTTTGATCCTCATCACCCGGCAGTGCTGCGCATGATCTCCCTGGTTGTGGAGAATGCTCATAAGGCTGGTATCTGGGCTGGAATCTGTGGAGAACTTGGTGCTGACCAGTCACTTACAAAAGAGTTTCTGGCAATGGGAGTGGACGAACTTTCTGTTTCACCGGGAAGTATTCTGCCACTGCGCAAGATCATTCTGGAAACCAATGTTACAGATTATAAGGCGGGAAAAGAATGTTAACACAGCAGCGACATGAGATCATTTTGGAGCTTCTGAGAGAGAAAGGAAGTATTACTGTCACAGAAGTGAAGGATCTTTTAGATACATCAGAGTCAACAGTGCGAAGAGATATTACCGCACTGGATAAGGAAGGCAAGCTGGAGAAAGTTTTCGGTGGTGCCGTGGAACTGAAGGAGCGGGTAACTGCATATGAATATTCAGTTGCCGAGAAAATGGGACTGAAGCTGGAGGAGAAGGACCGGATCGCAAAATATGCAGCAGGTCTTATCCAGGATGAGGATTTTGTCTATATTGATGCAGGTACTACTACTGGGGATATCCTGAAGTTTCTTAAGGTTACAAGGGCAGTATTTGTTACCAATGCAGTGGTACATGCCCAGACACTGGCAGGAAGAGGCTTTAAGGTTCTTCTTGTAGGTGGAGAGCTGAAGAGCACTACAGAAGCAGTAATTGGTAATCAGGCTATGAATACGATTCGTGGTTATCATTTTACCAAAGGCTTTTTTGGAACCAATGGACTTACCAGAAAGAGTGGCTGTACTACCCCGGATGCCAATGAAGCGGCAGTTAAAGCAGCTGCCATGGAGCAGTGCAGGGAGTGCTATGTGCTCTGTGATAGTTCCAAGTTTGACAATATCAGTTCTGTGACCTTTGCAGATTTTTACAGATCTACGATAATTACAGACAGGATTCCGTCTGGCTATGAAGATTGTGCCAATATTATAGAAGTACAGAAGGAGCAGAAATAGAACATTTGAGAAGAGAAGTTTAGTTCCGTTTTTTGATAACTTTCCGGAAGGTCTGTGTGGACTGTTGAAAGCGTGAGAACAAACCATATTATGCAGTTTGCAGGAATGATTTTTTAACATACTCTGGATAAAGTGTTCCTTTCATAG
>UMKG01058419.1_pt1 | contig 10404 bp, 9 predicted proteins | sample 1966261 | NCBI WGS metagenome assembly UMKG01 (sample SAMEA4836169, study PRJEB28245) | human gut metagenome | biome: gut microbiome; material: fecal sample | place: Denmark | collected 2008 | reverse complement strand
GACGCTCAGCTTGCCCTCGGTAATCGTGCCAGTCTTGTCGGAGAAAAGCAGCGACAGCGAGCCGGCAGTTTCCAAACCGTTGATTTTGTGCACCAGCACGTTGTCTTTCGCCATGCGCATACTCTGATAGCTCAGCAGGATGCTGGTGAGCATCGGCAGCCCTTCCGGCACAGCGCAGACGATAATCGTTACCGCCACGGTGATGGCCTCGATGGATAGGTTCACCCATTCCATAAAGGTATTGGGGATATTGCCGCCCAGCAGCGTCCGGGCAAACACGCCCACGACGATGGCAATCGCGCCGATATAGCCGAAGGTCGAAATCTGCTTGGCGAGCTTGGCCAGCTTGACCTGCAGGGGCGTTTCACGCGTATCCTCCTGCACTTCCAGCGCCAATTCGCCAAACAGCGTCTTGTCGCCGACGACCTTGACTTCCATGTAGGCTTCGCCGCTGCACACCACCGTGCCGCGGTAGACATAGCAGCGGTTCAGCAGATCCTTGGTGTTGTAGGCTTCGCCGCTTTCGTTGACGGTCTTGGTTGCTTCCTTGGTTTCGCCGTTGAGCGTCGCCTGGTCAACCTTCACAAGCCCCTCGACAATCTCGCCGTCTGCGGAGATTTTGTCGCCCGCCTGCAAATACACCAAATCGCCCACCACGACTTCGCTGACGTGGATTTCCATCAGCTTGCCGTCACGCAGCACCTTCGCAACTTCCTTGGCTTCTTCCTCCGCCTTCAGTGCGGATGCTTTGCCTTCCTGCTGATTTTCGCTGATGGCAGACACGCCGTTGGCAATCATGATGGCAATCAGAATGCCAACCGGCTCATACCAGTGCGCCTCGCCCATGAAGCACAGCACCACTTGGATGACCAGCGCCACGAGCAGAATCATAATCATCGGGTCTTTGAAGCCCTCAAGAATTTTCTTCCACAGCGGTTCCGGGGGAATTTGCGTGAGGGTATTCGCGCCGTGCTTTTGACGGCTTTCCTCCACTTGCTGTTTGTTCAGCCCCTGAAGATTCATTGTTCTTCCTCCACTTCGTCGGTTTCCGCACCCGATTGTGCGTTTTGTCAACCTTACATTTGCTATTTTACATCATATTTCCTTGCTTTGCAAGTCTCACCGGGTGCAAAAAAGCATCAAATACATCCAACTGTCGTTCTTTCCGTCGCAAAACCGCAAGCGGCTGCATCAATAATACACTTTTCGCGCCCCAAAGCGCGCGGGGGCTGCGGTCACGGGCGTGAAATCCCCTGCGTTCGGAAAAGAACAGCTATGGTCGCAAGCCCAGCATCGTGGTCGCGCCCATCTGGCGCGACACAGCATAGATGGTGGATAGAGCAGCTTGGGGGCGCGTCTGAGGACGCGCGAAGTTTGGGCGCGGGACGCTTCGCTGCCGCGACTTTGCTTGACTTCTTCCTTTGAGCAGGTTTGACGAGGAACAATTGGGGCGTTGCCCCAAACCCTACCAGAGGCGCTGCCTCTGGACTCCGCAAGGGGAAATTTTCCCCTTGACCCCTCCGCGCGATTGAGTGTACTTCGCTTTTATGCCCCTTCCGCGTGTTTATCCTCTTTGCTTACCTATTATAAGTGATTCCCTCCGCCGTGACAACGGCATCCCACAGGGGCGGCACAGAGGGCTTCTCCTTCGCAATCGTCAGCGCCTTACGAATCGCTTTTTCCGCCTCATCCGCCTCCGCTTCATTCCTCGCATACAGCGTCGCCAGCGGCGTATCCTCCGTCACTTCATCCCCCAGCCGCACATGCAGCACATACCCGACCGAGTAATCCAGCATATCCGACTTCTTCGCGCGGCCAGCCCCCATCCGCTGCGCCGCCATACCCAGCGCCGTCGTGTCCATTGCGCTTAGATAACCTGCCGTCTCCGCCCGCATCACACGCTTGACCGCCGCCTGCGGCAAAAGCGACAAATCCTCCACCACGCGCGAATCGCCGCCCTGCGCGGCAATCATCTCCGCCAGCTTGCGCAGCCCCTCGCCGGATGACAGCGCGTTTTCCAGCATCGCCCGCGCTTCCGGCAAAGTTTTCGCCTTCTCCGCCAGCACCAGCATGTGGCTGCCTAACAGCAGCGAAATCTCCAGCAAATCGCCCTGCGTCCGCCCTGCCAGCACGTCGATGGCGTCCTTGACTTCCAGCGCGTTGCCGATGTGCGTTCCCAGCGGCTGCGCCATGCTCGTGATGACCGCCACAACCGGCTTGCCCGCCAGCTTGCCGATGTCTACCATCGTCTGCGCCAGCGCCAGCGCGTCCGGCAGCGTCTCCATCAGCGCACCCGAACCCGTCTTGACATCCAGCACAATGCCGTCCGCGCCCGACGCGAGTTTCTTGCTCATGATGGACGCGGCAATCAGCGGCAGCGAATCAACGGTGGATGTTACATCGCGCAGGGCATAGAGCGTCTTATCCGCCGGAGCGAGCGCCGCCGTCTGCCCGATGACCGCAAGGCCGATTTCCTGTACCTGCCGGATGAACCGCTCTTCTGTCTCCTCCACGGACAGACCGGGAATGGATTCGAGCTTATCCAGCGTACCGCCGGTGTGCCCCAGCCCGCGCCCGCTCATCTTCGCCACCGGCACGCCGCACGCCGCCACCAGCGGCGCCAGAATCAGCGTCGTCGTATCGCCCACGCCGCCGGTGGAGTGCTTGTCAATCTTCTTGCCCGGAATCGCAGACAGGTCACACACGTCGCCGCTGTCGCGCATGGCAAGCGTCAGATCAGTGGTTTCCTGCGCGGTCATGCCATTCAAGCGAATCGCCATCAGCAGCGCCGCCAGCTGATAATCCGGAATGGTCTTGTCCGCCGCCCCGCGCGCGAAAAAGGTAATTTCCTCGCGTGTCAGCGGCTGACCGAGTTTCTTCTTGGTGATAATATCCAGAATCTGCATACGCATCCTCCCTCCAAGGGAATGTTACGTCTCCATTATAGCATAGCCGGGGAGGAAAGAAAAGCCACCGCAGAAAATCTTCATCTGATTCTCATCAAAAACACAGAAAAAGGACTTTTCTTTCCGCGCTTTGTTGTGTATAATAGATGATGAAATGCGATGGCACATCGTCCGCCCGATGCTACGCCGCCGCAGGAAGGAGGCTTCGCTGTGAGTCAATTTGAAACCACCAAGCTGCACCCCATTCAGGAATCCGGCAATGAAGCGCAGGACATCCTGCTGTATGTCTACAACGCCCTGCAGGCCAAGGGCTATGACCCGATTACGCAGCTCGTCGGCTATATTATTTCCGGCGATCCGACGTATATCACCAGCTACAATTCTGCCCGCAGCATGATTTGCCGACTGGAACGCGACGAAATTCTGGAAGAGCTTGTGCGCTTCTACCTTGCCGGTCATACGCCCAAGCAGTCCTGACCGCTGGTTTTCTCCGCGACCCTCGCGGAGGTGTATTTGTTGACGCCTTTTTTCCGACACTGGATGGCAGCATCCCCGAACGACAAAAACAGGGCTGGTCTTTTCCGCATAAGCGGATGAGATCAGCCCCTTTTTTCTATGGATGATTATTCCTTTTCTGCCGCGTCGTCCGATTCCCACACCAGCAGTTCGCCCGGCTGACAGTCCAGCTCGCGGCAGAGCGCATCGAGCAGCGCCATGCGAATTGCCTTCGCGTGACCGTTTTTGAGGATGGAGAGGTTCGGCAGCGCAATGTCGAGTCGCCTCGACAGTTCTGTCAGGGTCATTTTGCGGCGAGCAAGCATCACGTCCAGCTCAATGCGGATCACGGGGAAATTCCTCCTTTATCGTTTGCTTCCTTCTTATTATATGTTATGATCTCGCTGTTAGCAAGCCCCTTCCGGTGGAAAAAACGCCCGTGCTGGACTGCTGGTTTCCTTGAACATCTCGTTCTCGCGCATATGCGAACATATGTTTACTGTTTTGGACAAAAGAAGTCCGGCAAAATTGTCGGAAATGACGAATATACTTAAATGGTCGAAAACTCGCTTGACAAAATAACCGAATGGTGATATGCTTCACATCGAAAGGGAACATTCGGTCGCAAGAACGAACGTTTTGAGAACGGATGTGTTCCTTTTCAAGAAACAAAAGGAGGGCAGAAAATGAATCGCCATCTCTTCATAGCGAATCGTTCCCCGCCCAGATAAATGACACCCTATACTCACTGAACATGAAAAAACAAAGGAGATGTTTTCCCTTATGGCAAATGGCATTGTTCTTGGTGGCAAGCTGAAATTCAGAAAGACGGCTTCCACAAGTGGCACTGTTATCACGTCGATTCCCACTGGCACTGTGCTTAGTGTTTCGGCAGTCAGCGGCAATGACAGCTGGTATCAGACGACTTACAGCACCTATGGTACTGGTTATGTCATGAAGTCCTTCGTTGCTGTCGCATCCGACACGGTGGAAGTGAATGCAACGAACGTCAATGTTCGCAATTCTGCTAACGGCAGTACCGTCCTCTACACGCTTAGTTCTCCCGCAACCGCAACGGTTCAGGACGTCTCGTCCAACTGGGTGAAGATTCAGCCCTCCGGCAAAAAGGTCGGCTGGATTAAGGCTGATTACGTCAACAAGAAGAGCAGCGGCAGTAGTTCTTCCGGCGGCAACAGCAGCGGCGGCGGTAGTTCTTCTTCCTCTGACCTTGTTGGAAAATCGGGAATGGTCGCTGTCAATGCAAGTGGGCTGAATGTACGCAGCAGTGCAAACGGCAGCTTACTGAGTTATAAACTTTACAACGGTGAAAAGGTCACCATTCTGGAAGTGAGTACCGCCGGCGGTTACACTTGGTATCGCGTTCAGGATTCGCAGAACCGTACGAATGGCTGGGTTCGCTCCGATTTCATTGCAGTGGATAATACCAGCGGCGGAACGGAAGCGAAGTTAGTTTTGGGTGTTGAATTCACTGGCACCACCACTGATGAAGTTACCAGTTATGTGACTATCAGAACCAGTCCCCGTGCAAGCAGTAGTGACTTGCATCACCTTGAAGCAGGTGAAGTCAAGACATTCTACACATTTACTGGTGTAGGAACAGTTGATGAGCAACGACAGTGGCTGTATATGCCTCACGGTGGCTACTCTGGCTATGTCTGCGCACGTTATATTAGCGGTGGTGGAAGTTCGTTAGACAGCAATGCATATGTTAGCGATTCTCAGGGCGTTTATCTCCGTGTTCTTCCTTCCACCAGTGCCGCCAAAATCGGTCTTCTTCCTTCTAATAGTTATGTTATAATTTTGGACACCTCGGTTGCAAACTGGTATCGTGTAACTTCAACAAAAGGCACAGGTTGGGTTTCTGCGGCTTATCTTACACTAAGGAAAAAGTGACAGGACTGCCTTCCACAATCCTGCCACCCGCTCTTATCCTCTCGGGATGGAAGCATCTACGCCCCAGATGCTTCCATCCTCTGCGTAGATTCCTACCTCGTAATAAACTTCACTGACCGTGGGACTCTCTTTATACTTGCAGAAAATCAGCTCCCACACTGCAATCGGGTTGTCGCTTTCCGGGAAAGCAATCTTGAACTGGAACTCCGGATAATATTCCGCCAGCGTATCCCACGATACATCGAACTGCTCATGAATCGCCATCACTGCCAGCTGGAACACCTTTTCCTGCGGAACTGCGGTTTCATCCGGCATGGCAAGCACCCATGAATAATAGCCAATATCATCATAGGTAGTATACATCCGATGACGCCGCCCCAGCAGAAAATCCTCAAATGCTTTACTCAGCGGATAATTATCGATACTCGTCCGCAATGACGTCCCGACAGACCCTTCGTCCATCTTCTGCCGCAGGTCAGCAATCACTGCTTCATCCTCCGGCGTCAGCGTAATCGTATATTCCCCTTGCGCCCACGTTTTCGTCCAATAATTTGCCGCAAAAGCGGTCGTGCTGAACAGCACCATCATCACCGCCATCAGCAGTCCCAGCAGCCGTTTCATCCGTTTCTCCTCCTTCATTGCTTCGGACTTTCCGCCCTGTTTGCTTCCATTATATCATCATCCAGCGGAAAAGGGAAGTTGCACATAGATTTTGTTGCATTTAATACGAACATATGTTTACTGTTTTGGACAAAAGAAGTACTACGAAATTGTCGGAAATGATGAATATACCTAATTGGCCGAAAATTCGCTTGACAAAATAACAGAACGGTGATATGCTTCACGTCGAAAGGGAACATTCGGTCGCAAGAACGAACGTTTTGAGAACGGATGTGTTCCTTTTCAAGATAAGGAAGGAGGGATGGATGTGATGAATGTGGTTGTGAGGAAAACGGAACCGCCCTGCAAAGCAACGGATTTGGAACTATTGGGGCTGGTCGAAGTTTATTCGCCTGCGCTAATGCTATAACTACATACAAAATAGGAATGAGATTTTTCATCCATTTCGATGGTTGTAATATCTGCTTGTTCCACATCGGTGAATATGTAAAGGCATGATTCATGCTGCAACGGTAGCCTTGAAGTCTCAAAATGCTCATTTAGCAGGTTGATTTGATACTTCTGCCGTTGCAGTTCTCTATTCCAGTAGCCATCTACCGACAGCAAGACGGCGCCAGCAGCCTTGATTTCAGCAATATAGCTGTTATCATCTACTGCAAGCAGTGTCTGGCTGTCGGTTATTTTTTGCTGCGTTATATCATAGAGAAGGATTTCCGATTTTTCATTTGTTAAACGGATTCTCATGTATGCCGTTTGACCGATACAAGCAGCATCTCGAACATTTTCATTCTGAAGAAAATCACCGCTCAACTCAACAATACTTTCTTGCATCGCTGCATTGTAGCTTCTTATTTCCAGATTTCCCTTTTCATTTTGCTGTGCAATCAGCAAGTTACCGTCTTGATCAGAACAAGCGCAAAATGACCAATCATATATCATCAGTTTTTTGCTTTTCCCGCTTGCAATATGTGTGATTTTTACCGTGCGAAATGGCGTTTCATCCTCCGAATGCGCTTGCTTTTCAACCATATAATCGCCGACATGCTGTGCATAAGGAGCAGCCCCAAATTTCAACTTTTTTGTAGTCGGTTTCTGAATCCGCTTTCCCGTATAACGGTATACCGTTTGTGTACATACTTCCATCGAAGTTATGTCCGGATAGTATTCACATATAAAGCGGTCTTTTTTCAAAATAATTTGCCCATGCGGAATTTTTTCACCGTTTGGGTCGAATTCCCCAAGTTTAGCAGATAGAAGAGATGTCCCCACCGAATCAAAGAGTTCCATCCACATCTCTTGCAATTCTGATTTTTCGCCCTCGGTAAAGTAGATGACCACAAAACTTCCGTTCGGTGTGTGCGTCACGCTGTAAAGTTCGACAGGTTCTTTACGAAACGCCAACGGATTCATGCGTATCAACTGCATGGATGCGTTATCCGTAGATGCTTGCGCACCTGCCATTCCCCCCATCATCACCATCATCGCCAGCAGCAGTCCCAGCAGCCGTTTCATCCGTTTCTCCTCCTCCGTTGCTCCGGGCTTTCCGCCCTGTTTGCTTCCATTATATCATCATCCGGCGGAAAAGGGAAGCGCAAAAACCGGGCAGGTCAGCCCTCGCCAAGCCGCCCGGTTGCTTCCTATTGTACCGAAAGCTATCCAAAGGAATTTTTGCAAGATTCCACCTAACATCTTGACTTCTATCTTTTGTCCGCCTATAATGTACATAAAAACAGGAGGGAATTTCTATGAAACGTGCGTTTCTCCTGCTGGTGCTTCTTTGTCTCTTGCCCATCCATGCGCTGGCACAGTTCATAACCGTTCCTGATGAAATCTACGAAGCCTTGCTGGCGGACGAGGTCATTTCGTCCTATGCTTCGACGAAGGAGGAACTGCTTCCCCTGATTACTACCCTTGAAGGCTGTGATGAAAACAATCAGGCGGAATGCGCGGTGATTGTTACTCCGCCGGATGGCAATCCGGAGCTGCTGATGCTGGGAAAGATCGACGGTCATTGGCAAATTACAACGCGCTCCAGTTCTGTGCTGCTGAATATCGACATTGAACCATTCCTTTATGAGGAAAGATATGCGGAAATTCAGCTCTACTATAGCTCTGAAGAGGATGAGCGCAACGGAGTACCACACGCCGTCCTGACGTTTCAGCGAGAGTGGGATGACAAAGCTGGTCTGCACTGGTATCTTACTTTGCTGACTTTTACCGACGCGAACGGATGGTGGGTGTACATTGAAGCTCCCCTGCGCAGCATCTATGTTGATGTGGCTACCAACTATAACGGTGGCATCAGTCAAAGGGTTTTTTACCGCGAAAGCACTGACATCACCTGTTTCAATCTCGACACCATCCTAAACGATGTTCTTACCGAAGCTGCAAAGACGAATGCCACCTTCTTGGATATTTCCATTCCCGACTGGCTGGTCGCCTATCCCGCCAGCGCATTGCAAAATGAAACATAACAACGCAAAGGCGGCTACAGGTCTTGTGCCTGTAGCCGCCTTCTATACCCTCTGCTATATTCATTCTTCCATTTTGCAATTTTCAGTCTTCATAAACAGGTAATTGCCCTGATAGTATACGATTGTCCAGTCTAACTTCTCTTTCTGTGGAATCGCTTCAATCATTTCACCATCGGCAAGAACCAGAATCGGCTGGATGCCTTGCTTTGCCATGATATACAGCCCTGCCCCCTCTTCACCGCAAGAAACAACCGCCGGAACAAAAAAATCCTGCATTGACAGAGGGCAAGTCGCCAAATCAAAATCTTCTACAACAAAGGAGTAACGTTCAGCAGGATCTACATCATAGCTGAGCCGGAAATAGAAAGGAGCATCAAATTGGAATTTCATTCCGTGGTCATAGTTAAATACTATTTCTGTCGTTCCATATCCCTCTGCATTGTAAATCATACGAAAGTATGATACATACACAGCGCTTAAATTCAACACAAGCTCCCATTCTGTCTGATTTTCATCTACAAAGTCAAAATAAATATATGTTGAATCAGAGTTTCCATAAGGCATAGCAGAAAAATTTTGCAGCATCCAGCCGTCCCGCATCAAAGCGCGGTCGTTCTGCTCGCTTACTTTCCACAGGTCGCCCTGCTTCCTCAAAATCAGCAGCCGCAACTGATTACCCTTCTGCGCAACCACCGGGAGAAATCGCATTTCCTTCAAATTCTCTGCGGATGAAAAGTTTTCCTCTTCCTCCCGTCCGTTCGGCTGATAGAGCGTCCAGCCCTCGCCGATTTCGTCCTCCACAATCTGAATCAGCCGTTTGCTTTTCAGTTCGGTCAGCCAATCTGACACAATCGGGTTCGCGTTCTCCGCAACCGCACACGAAATTCCCCCCATCATCACCATCACCGCCAGCAGCAGTCCCAGCAGCCGTTTCATCCGTTTCTCCTCCTTCATTGCTTCGGGCTTTCCGCCCTGTTTGCTTCCATTATATCATCATCCGGATTCTTGACCCTTTCGCGCGATTGAGTAGGTTCCTTCTCCATGCTTTGCCCGCGTGTTTATCCTTTTTTATCCAACCATTTCCGTGAGTGAAATCCATCCGCTTTCCACCTCATACCGTTCTGTCCCAACATACGCCTTCACGCGCACTCGATACAGACCCGCATTCACCAGCTTTCCCTGCGAATCCGTCCCATTCCAGCAGAACGTTGACCCCGGTGCACTCAGCTGCTCCGGGCGTGATGCCTGCCGTGACGACAATCGCCGCACCGTCTGGCCGGCTTCATTCTCAATCGTCACCGTTAGTTCGCATGGAACGCCATGATACACCACAAAGGTCAATTCTTCGCCGCTTTCGGGGCAGAATGTGTCCTGCACATGCACACGCAGTTGCGGGTCGTCCCTCGTTGGCGGAACGCAGAGGACTTTCGACCAGACGACGCTCGGCAGACCCTTTTCAATCACCAGAATCTGCAAGAGAACATAGCCGGAGGACTGCGCATCGGCAGTGTTCAGGGTGATGGAGCGCTCCTTCAAGCCGGGGGATAGGGTTCGTCCGGCAATGGCGTAGCTGCCGAAATCGCCGTTGTTGTCGTAAATCAGCGTAGATTGGTCAAAATCCCAGATGCCCTGACGGCGATAGACCAGCTGATAGGCAACCTGCGCCGTGCGGACGACGTTGAAGGAAAAATCAATTACGGGCGCATCAGCGGAGAGCGTATCGCCGCTGAAGGTGATGCCCTCGATGCTTGTCTCGCGCCGACGGCTGCTGACGGCAGACAGGTCGTAGGAGAAGAGGGCAAAATCGCTGTCCTCCGGATAGGTGCGGACGGTGGATGCACCGTGGCTATGCAGCAGGCGGCGGCGAAGCTCGGTCAGGGTGATGACGCCGTCGCGATTCTCATCCGCGCCGAAGCTGCCCGTACGGGAGAGCGCATCCGCCAGCGCGCCGGAGAAGTACCCCGCGCCCGCCAGCCGCTCGCCGCCGACTTCAC
>UMKG01059585.1_pt1 | contig 10444 bp, 8 predicted proteins | sample 1966261 | NCBI WGS metagenome assembly UMKG01 (sample SAMEA4836169, study PRJEB28245) | human gut metagenome | biome: gut microbiome; material: fecal sample | place: Denmark | collected 2008 | reverse complement strand
CAGGCGACCCTCGCCTGCTCAAATCCGAAATGGACTGGAAGATGTGGCGTAGCCGTGTCGTTGAACTCGCCTCGCGTGTCGGTATGGCCCCGAATGCCTTTGTTGACGCTCTGACAGTCGCCATCGGCGCACACGCCATGTATCAGACCAAACTCGCCAAGTACAAGCGGTATGGATATGACCCTGATGTCGCAGAGGCAAGGGCGAAGCAGGACGCAACAATCCTCTTCAATCAGACCCAGCAGTCAAGCGAAGGCGCGTTCCTCTCCACAATGCAGGTTGACCGTTCATGGTTGAGCGTACTGTTTACTGTGTTCCGCAACTCGTCCATGTCGTACACCCGACAACTCTATGATTCACTCCGAAACATCGGCCGCCGACTGACACCCGGCTATAAGGCGTTGTCGGAAGAGTTCATGGCTAAGCAGATGAGGCGTGACGGCATAGACCCCGACAAGGCAGACCGCAACGCGAAGCAGGAATACCGCCGTGGTATCATACGAGATCTTGTGCGTGTCGGAATCTTCGGCTACGTTCTGCAACTCGCATGGAACATGGGCGCATACCTGCCTTATCTCATATTCGGTGATGACGATGACGAGAAAGACAAGATGTGGGATGACGTATTCACACACACCATGTTCGGAAGCATCGAGGGTCTGACTGGCGGTGACGTTATGAGTGCCATAGGCAATATGTGGTTTGGAGGTGACGGGTATGAATCCTCAATGGAAAAAGATATGCCCATATCCTCAGACTTTACAAAAATCGGTAAAGAACTTTATAAGTATTATAAGTCAGATGGTGCCAATGGAGATTTAGTAATGGCGATGAACGATGTTATCAACCTGCTTGTGCAGTCGGCTGTCGGTGTCAATCCCCAGTCACTGACTGACGCTGTTGTTGCCGTCATGGACGTGTGCGGTGATGATGCACAGACCTCACGCGAGTGCGCCCTACTCATGGCAAGGGTTCTCAACTGTCCGCAGAGCCAACTCGACAAAATCTACTTTGACGAGTTGGGATCGACTGGCGAAGAGGCAAGCCAAATGACCCCTTACGAAATCGCCGAGCGATATGCCCGATACAAAGTAAGGCGAGGCGCACCTCTGACTGGTTGGGCCTATGGCAACGAACAGCGCGAGAAAATCATGGACAAGTACCGCAAGAAGAGCAACACTCTTGCCAAAGAGAGGCTGACGCGCGAAACCGATACGCAGGCAAGTCCGAACATGACCCAGTGGCTTGAAGAGTTTGAGGCGACTAAAGACCGCGTCAGCGACATCAAGAAAGTCAAGAGCCGTGACGAGGACCATTACTATGAGCTGCTTGATGAACTGGAAGCCACACCCGAATTCAGCCGTTACGAAATCATCAGAGCATACAAGCATGATGTTGACGAGTTGACAAAAGAGTGGCTCAACGCCACCACGCCTGCACAGCGTGATTCCTGCGTACAGGCGATACTGACGCTCAAACGCGACATGGTAAGAGAATTGAGTGACACGCAACAATAGTTAAACGATTGTGGACGGTGCAGGGATATATCTTTGCACTGTCCACAACATACCAAGCACAATGGCAAAGAAGAAATTACATAAGGCAAGCCGCGTGATGCCCAAGAGCGAGATGGACAGCGTGGCATACTCCAAAAGTTTGGGGGGCAACCGTGCTTTTGATGTCCTATGGCAGGCACAGCAGTATTGGCTGGCAATGGAAACATTCCGTCAAGACCGAGAACGCAACAAGAACTACACCTATGGCAGGCAATGGGATGATTACATCTGCGTTGACGGCAAGATGATTAGAGAAGAGGACTACATCAAGTCGCAAGGCAATGTCGCACTGAAGAACAACCTTATCCGGCGAATGGTACAGGCTGTACTGGGTGTGTACCGCAGTCAAGCCAAAGAACCTACCTGCACGGCGAGGGACCGCGATGAGCAGAAATACGGCGAAACGATGTCAACCGTCCTGCAATGCAATATGCAGCTCAACCGCATGACCGAGATTAATGCCCGGTGCATGGAGGAGTTTCTAATCTCCGGCTTTGTGGTACAACGCAAGTGGTATGGCTGGCGCGATGACAAACTGGATTGTTGGACGGACTATGTTCAGCCAAACAATTTCTTCATCGACAATAATATGCGCGACTTTCGAGGTTGGGATGTATCCTGCCTCGGAGAGGTGCATGACATATCGTTTGAAGAGTTATGCGGAAGATTTGCGCATAACCCGGCTGATTACAAAAGGCTTGCCGAGATATACCAAAATGCACGCGACAGGAAAGTAGTGGGTGCGACGTTTGACTATTTCGGCTATCCATTACAAGGGTACTATGATTTCCTCGTCCCATACGATAGCACACGATGCAGAGTGATAGAGGTGTGGCGAAAGGAGAGTAAGCCACGCTACCGCTGTCATGATGTCAACAACGGTGATGTATTCAAAATCGAGTTGGAGGATTATGAGGAATTTGTCGGCAAAGTGAACCGGGAACGAATGCGTGAGGCACGAGAACTTGGTATGGATGAGAGTGATGTTCCGCTGATTCAGAGTGAATGGTTCATGGATTCCTACTGGTATTACTATTTCCTTACGCCTTTCGGCGATATACTGGAAGAGGGCGAGACACCATACGACCACAAGAGCCACCCCTATGTGTTCAAAGCATATCCGTTTATCGACGGCGAGATTCATTCTTTCGTGAGCAATGTGATTGACCAACAGCGATACACCAATCGCCTAATCACAATGTACGACTGGATTATGCGTGCAAGTGCAAAGGGTGTGCTTCTCTTCCCCGAAGAGTGCCTGCCCAAAGGTATGTCAATTGAAGATATTGCCGATGAGTGGGCGCGTTTCAACGGTGTGATAATGATAAAGCAACCTAAGACTGGGACAGCATTACCACAGCAGGTTGCCAACAACTGCACGCAGATAGGCATAACCGAGTTGCTGAATATGCAGCTGAAATTCTTTGAGGACATATCGGGTGTGAACGGCGCATTGCAGGGCAAGCCCGGATATTCGGGAATGTCGGCAAGTCTATACAATCAGCAGGCGCAGAACGCAACTACATCGTTGCTTGACTTACTGGATACGTTCTCCTCGTTCATCAAGGATGGGGCTACAAAGGATGTCAAGAACATTCAGCAGTTCTATGACACTCCGCGAGTGTTCAACATCGCAGGCAAAAACTCTGCAATAGTCGAGTATGATCCGCGCAAAATCCGTGACGTTGAATTTGACCTGTCGATTGTCGAAAGCACATCTACTCCGGCGTACCGTGCAATTGCAAACGATATTCTGATGAAGTTGTTTGAGGTGCAGGCTATCTCGGTCGAGCAGTTGCTTGAACACGGCGATTTCCCATTTGCCGACAAACTCCTGCAAAGCATCAAGAGCCAGCGCGAACAACTGGAGCAGGGGCAGATGCCGGACGGACTTTCGCCCGAACTTGCCCAACAGGTACAGCAGGGAGCAAATATGCAGGCTGCACAAAGAGCATACCAAATGTTGCAAGCAGCATAACACCACTCAGAAAACGGCCTCGGAAACGGGGCCTTTTCTTTTTCTTACCGGTGCCTGCTGTTTGGGAATAATCCGAGGAATCTCCATTTCATAGAAGCAGATGTGCATACCGATAGCGCGTGTCATCAGCAAGTCATCGTGCTTGCCAACAATGGCCCCATACGCACCGTTCTGTTTACGCTCATAGGTAAGATATTCATCAAGACATCGCTTGTCGCGTTCGGTGTAGAGATGTTCGCGGATAACCTTGACGAGCGTTGAGATTATCATTGGCTTTGTAGCAATGTTGGTGTGGAAACCATACTTGCGCGGAACGCCCTGCCGAATCTCGTCCTCAGACTGACGCCGGGCATAGAGGTTAGGGTAGATGGTTGAAATCTGATTGAGGATATATTGTGACTGGTCGCCACCCTCGACCTGCCTTTCACGGTCATGAGTTTCCAGTGTATTGCTCTCTATAACAAGGAGCGATTCATTGTAGTAAGCCGCCACCTGCGCAGCTTTCCACGCGAGACGGTCAATGTCGCAATGCCCATACCACTGAGCAACGACAGCCGGACGGCCACCCTCAATCATGTTCAAGCGGTCGATAACAAGAATCACAGACCAGTCGGCTTTGGCAGAACGACCGCCCACATCAACGACCGTGAGATATCGGTCAGTTATCTCAACCTCGTCATCATCTTCAGGCTTGGCCCAAACGCAGAACTGGCCCTGCCTGTCCTCATGGAAGCGCAGATTCTCAAGAGCCTTTTCGCCCTCGTCACCATCTGCATATACGTCACCGATGTATCGCGGAGGACGGCAAGCCTTTTCAAACTCTTCGACTTGATATTTGTCGAATACCATTGTGCCGGAATGAACAAATGCCTCAATATCGTCAGAGGGAAACTCGGAAGCCATAATGCCATGGTCGTTCTTACCGCTTCGCTCCTTGATGTACCAGTTGATTGCTTCCAGTGAAGCACCTTTTTCCCACAGCCACCAAAGATACTTTCCGCACTCTTCACGCGATGACAGCACATTGTCGTTTTCCCGGTTGTCGTATAACCATTTGGCGAAATTTCGCAGAGCCTCGCCGTTCTCAAACGGCAGAGAATATTGCTCGATCTGAAACCATGCTATAAACAGTGCCTCAAACTGGGAAGGAGTGTTGGGGTCAACGGCCGCAGAATATTCGGTATGGAAGAAATTGCCGGTGCCATTTGCAGTTGACTCCATCACAATCATAGTCAACGGACGCAGAAGAATACCCGAACAGGCAGAGCGCACAATATCTTCGGGCGATTTGCCGTCAGTCTTTTTCCAAATGCCGACTTCGGAGAGGTGGACGAGAGAATATGCACCGCCACGGCAACCGTCAGGACGTTCAGCCGTACCAATCTTAATCTTGCAGTTCCGTTGTGGCACGCGCGATGTAGAGCCGGACTTTCCGACACCAACCATTTTCGGTTCGTTCTCATTGTAAGGCGCGCCCATATCGTAGAGCAATTCAATCGGATATTCCTTAATCATTGTGTCGAACATATCCTTGATTTCATCGGACGCGGTACCTTGATGTGCGATGATGAGGGAGTTCAGTCCTCGCTTATGAAAGAACTGCAACCATGCCATATACAACTGGGTCGTAGTGGAGCCGCCCCACTGACGTGCTTTCAACAAAATAATGCGGATAGGCAAGCCTGCCTTGCGCTTCTCTTCAAATCGCGAAACCAGTATGCGTTGTGGATAGCGAAGCCGGAACAATACGTCAGAGCCTGCATCCTTGTTGTGAATCCACACAAGGGTAGCGGCCCAAAATGGGAAATCGTGTCGATAGCGCAGACGTATAAATTTCTCGGATACCTTATCATGGTCGGTGTCGTTCGGCTCAACGTGGAGAACATCGGAGAGGAAGCAGTCGATAGAGCCTGCCTCAACAAGTTTGCTGACGAAAGGGATACTCATCATCTCAACAGGCAACCACTGGACCGGCATGACAAAGTCGGAGATAGAAACCTCAACTCTTTCTCCAATAGACCCCTCTCCAGTAATCGGATCGAAAGACGCATACATCACCTCATTCCTGCGGTCGTTCTCCGTCAATATCTTTTCTATATCGGTCAAACAGCTTGTCATACCAACCATTCTTAATACGATATACAAACTCTCCGACAGTGCGAGGCGTAAGATAGAACTTTGGGGCAGGTTGATGAACAACAATAGAAACCAGTTCAAAAAGCGATTTATCGGGGTGCAAATCGCGGAGAGCAATATATCTGCGGAATATCTCTTTAAACATCTCGCGTTTGTTTGTACGCATACGCGAAAACGGCTTTCCAACCAACATCCGCGAAACCTCAACGGCAGCCCGCTCCTCGGAAACCCAAAAACGTTTTGCCGGGGATTCTGCAACTTTCTTAAATATTTCGGGCATAATAATGTAGTTCGCCAACGCGAGTTGCTCACGATAGGCACGCATAATGTCATCGTTGCGCTGACGTGTAAAGTCCATTATTGAGCCGAAGTGTTTAGCCATCTATTCCATTGCAATGTTGATTGGTAACCTCTTACAAATTTAGCCAATTCACGTCACAAAACTTAAAAGTCGCACCCGAATTTATAGCCTTACTTTTGCGCATAGATAAAACCGCAACCATAAGATTTTCAAAGTAATGGCTGATAATAACGAAGTTAAGAGCAGACGTGACCAACATCTTGAACGCCTGCGCAAAAAATACCCCGACAAGAAATTCGAGGACGATGAGGAAATCTACGGGCAGATTTCCGATGATTACGATACTTACGAGGCAGAGTTAGACGGTCTCCGAGGCAGGGAGAAATCTCTTTCGGATATGTTTGCGGCCGACCCTCGGAGTGCGCAGTTCCTCACTGATATGCACAACGGCACTGACCCGGTTCTCGGTCTTGTCCGCAATTTCGGCGTAGAAATCAAGGACGTTCTTGACGACCCCGAAATGCAGGACAAGATTGCCGAAGCCAACAAAGAATATGTTGAGCGCGTAGCCAACTCCAAGAAACTGGACGAAGAGTATGAGAAGAACATGGACACTACTCTTGAAACTCTCCGCCAGTTCCAGTCAGAGCGCGGCATGACCGATGAGCAGATTGACCAAGTTGTGACGTTACTGCTCGGCGTAGTCCGTGACGGCGTTATGGGCAAGTTCAGCACCGAAACTCTTGACATGGCCAGCAAGGCTCTCAACTACGATGCCGATGTAGCGGCCGCAGGTGAAGAGGGCGAGATAGCAGGACGCAACGCAAAGGTTGTGGAGAAACTGCGCAAGAGCAAGAAAGGTGACGGCACAGCCCCACTCGGCGGCAAGAACGGACAGGGTGTGAGCGCACCACGCAAAGCCGAATCAATGTTTGACCTTGCCAACGAAGCTATGTAACATGGATGGCGTTGTGGTACACTGCCCCGATGAAGGCTATAAGGTCACTCCGACAAAAGGTTCGGCAGGAATCCGTAGTCATGTCGCAGGCGCGACTGCCTCAATCAGCAATTTTGCCGTCGCTACTGGAGGTATTGGCACTGGCAATCTCATAGAAAACGACAATAAATAATCATTCTAATTTCAAAATTTTCCTACCATGGACGGAGAAACAGTAAATGTTGGTGGTACTAATCCCACCCCGACCCCCGGCTCAGCCGGAGTCAGTTCGCAGGTAAGCGGTGAAGCCGCTACCGTGAGCAATCTCGCAGGGGCAACAGGCGGCATTGACGGTGGCAACCTCGTGCAGCCCGACCTTGACAAAGAACTCTACAAGTTTAAGGGCGATGACACCCCTCTCATGCAGATTGCGCTGAAAGCAAAGCGTGTCAAGGTTACATCGCCCGAAGTTGACCACTACATGATTGACGAGCCGCGCACCTGCGTGACCACAACCGCCGCCGTTGCCAAAGGCACAAGCAATCAGTTTGTAGTTTCCCTTGACGGCGACGACCAGCAGATTCCGCGCCCCTACGGCACGTTGCTTGCCGTTGGCGTTGACGGCTATACCGAGGACGGAAGCAAGGCAACGCCCGGCAAAGGCCTCATGCTGTTTGTTGTCGGTCACGACCCTGCAACAGCCAACCCCATCTGTCGCGCCGTGAACGGTCCCAAGTCAACCACCGATGCCGAGTATTGCACTACGCCTGCCATCCCAGCAGGAACGAAACTCATTCTGCTCGGCAACGCGCTCTATGAAACGCAGAAGAAAGTTGACCCCGACCTCTTTGTTCCGCAGCCCACTCGCGTGTTCCTGCAGAAGCGTGGCATGAACCGCATCGTGTCGGACTACTTCGATGCCGTCAAGAAGCGCATCCCGTTCACCAAGGCAATCATCGCCGAGGCCGCACTTACCAAGTTCAAGTGCGACACCAACCGCTCCCTGCTTGCCGGACGTAAGGGCAAGATTAAGGTGAACACACCCGAAGTCGGCGTGCAGGACATTTATTTCTCCGAGGGCGTGCGCTATCAGGTGAAGAAAGAGATTCAGCACATCGGCAAGTGGACTTACGAAGAGTTCATCGCCCTTGCCAAGATGTTCTTCACCGGCGAGGACGTTCCGAGCAGTGGCCTGGCCCTCTGCGGCAAGAACTTCCTTGAGAACATCCAGTGCATCGATTTCTCGAAGCACCCGGAGGTCAAGATTGACGTCAAGACCAACAAGTTCGGATGGACCGTTACCGCCATTCACACCGTGTTCGGCGACATCGAGTTCAAGCGTGAGCCGACCTTTGACCGTCTCGGCTGGAGCAATTCGGCATTCCTGCTTTCGCCCGACCGCCTTGTGCGTTACGTTCTCGCCGCCGAACACAAATCGTCTGACCGCGTAGAGGGCGAAGAAGCAACACGCGAAAGCATTCTCACATGGGATGCAATCGCTCTCAAAGGCTCTTGCCACTTATGGATCAACGGCGAGGATACCACTGCCAACGACAACGTCAACGAGGACGCAGCCCACTATCTGTTCTACGACGGCTCTACCGCCCCCGAATCCCCGGTTGACGGCGGTATCTACTACCTGCTGAGCGACTGCCCCGGTATCGCAGCCACCGCTGTCAAGGGTACGCTTTGGCGTGCCAAGAACACCACCACTACCACAGGTGAGGGTGCTTCCGCGACCACCAAGACCACCACAACGTGGAGCGAATATGAGGTTGGCGATGTAATCAGCGTCTAAGGCCCATCAAGACTAAGTAAACAACAGAGAGGCGGACTGGTAGAAATGCCGTCCGCCTCTTTTAATAAATGCCACAACAATGAAAAAAAAGAGAATAACTTACGGTGTATCGGGTATGATGGAATACCAAACCATCATCCGTTTCGGCAAGAACACCCTCAAAGTAACATTCACCGGCGGCAGCATGAACGCCATTGGCGTAACCCCTGCCACATTTACCACCAACAATTTTCTCATTCAGCAGGCGATCGAGAACAGCAGCGAGTTCACGCGCGGACGTATCTGTATCGTCAAAGTCGTAGAACTGGATGAAGAGCTGCGTATCGAGCGAGCTAAACCTGCCCCGGTCGCAGTTCCTAAAAATGTCGCAGAAGCACCTGCCATTTCCAAAGCACCTGCCGCTCCCGAAGCAGAGGGCGTAAACATTGTGGAGGACACAAAGGGCGAAACAGTCGACCGAACCGCTCCGACAACCGAGCCTCTGCCGGAAAAACAGGAGAATGTCGCAACCATGACGCAAGTTGAATTCTCCTGCAACGATGATGCAAAGGACTACCTTGAGCAGACTTTCAGCTGCATCCGTAGCAAGCTGCGCAACCGCGAGGACATCATCAACGCAGGCAAGGCCCACAACGTAGAGATAATCTTCGTATAAACGTCCGGCGATATGGTGTATAAAATCCTGCATATCGCGCGTGACGTGCGTATCGCCATAGATGAAAACAAGACGAGCGAACAACTGATAGCCGATGAGGATATTGACACCCTATCGCTGAATGATATTGTGCGCTCCAAGATTGTCGAGGCAGTGCGCAGGGTTGTGACCGAAGCACCTACGCACCTGCTTGACGGCGGTAAGCCATTCGGCGATTCTGTCTTTTGGCGAAGCAAGGGTTCGGGCTGGACACTATTGCCCGAAGATTTCATGCGCCTTTTAATCTTTAAAATGAGTGATTGGGAGCGACCAGTGTATGAGCCAATCACAGCCGCCGACCCTCAATATCAGTTGCAATTCTCACGCTACAAGGGCCTACGGGGAAATCCGCAGAAACCAGTTGTAGCCATTGTCAGCAGAGCCGAGGGCCGTGCGCTGGAACTATTCTCCTGCAAGGACACCTCCGCGACCGTGGAGCAGGCTGTCTATCTCCCTCTTCCGAGAGTGGACTGTGACGGAGGTATAGAAATCCCGGAGCGGTGCTATATGTCGGTGGTCTATCAAGCTGCCTCGCTTGTGCTTGCCACAATCGGTCAGAGCGAACTATCCTCAGTAATGTCAGAACTTAGCAAACAACTTTTAGTATGAGTCAGATAAAGGCAACCGAAATAGAGGGTGATGTTGCGATTGGCAGACACGTCACCACAGGCGGTAACGCGACCATACAGGGGAATGCGACTGTCAACAGAAACCTCAGAGTCAAGGGCTGGCTTGACGCACCTAACATCAAAGGGGCAAACAAAGGACTGTTTGAAAGCGTGGTCTCTCTGCGTGAGGCGTATCCCCATCCGCATGACGGCTGGTTTGCCGGTGTGCCCGCTTCAGACAAGGACATCTCAGACCTTGGCCTGACGGCAGATAAGGGCAAGACACTCTTCAGGATGTATATCGGCATCGGGGGTGACTGGGTCTGCGAGCCGCTTGACAAACTATATGAGATTACTGTTGACAGCGAGCAGATAGATAGCCTCGGAGAGAGTCTTGCTGACCTGCTGGATGAGCATGTCGCCCTTGAGGGAAGGG
>UMKG01062101.1_pt1 | contig 10455 bp, 10 predicted proteins | sample 1966261 | NCBI WGS metagenome assembly UMKG01 (sample SAMEA4836169, study PRJEB28245) | human gut metagenome | biome: gut microbiome; material: fecal sample | place: Denmark | collected 2008 | reverse complement strand
CAGCCACAACGGGCAAGCCCGCTGTGGCTGTTGCTTTTGGTGCCCTTTTTCACGCGGTAAGAAGAGCGTTCCCATCTATTTTGATTGTATCGTTGATACTGCCATTATAATGCCGCCGTGAGATAACAATAGCCCGGTATCCGCTTTGCTCCAAAAAGTGCGGTACCGGGCTGTGACGATATTCTCCTGCTTATTTCCATCCGCGGGCGGTGGGATCCAGCATTTCGGCGGCGGAATAGATCAGCGCGTTGCAGATGGCCGCCGCCACGTTGCTGCCGCCCTTGCGGCCCATGGCAACAATGGCGGGCACGCCGTGGCTTTCGCACACGGCAAACAGGCGCTCCTTGCTTTCCACCACGTTCACAAAGCCCACCGGCACACCGATAACCAGCGCCGGGTGCAGGCCGTTTTCAATTTTCTCGGCAATCGTCAGCAGGGCGGTGGGAGCGTTGCCCACGGCCAGCACGGCACCGGGGTATTCGGCCGCAGCCTTGTGCATTGCGGCCACGGCGCGGGTGGTGCCCGCCTGTTTGGCCGCTGCAGCCACAGCGGGGTCCGCCATAAAGCAGAGCGCCTGCCCGCCCAGCTTGGCCAGCCCCGGCTTGGTGATGCCTGCCAGGGCCATGTTGGTATCGGTGATGATCGTTGCCCCGGCGTGCATAGCAGCAATACCGGCAGCTACCGCGCCGGGGGTAAAGTGCAGGGTCTGCGCATAGTCAAAATCCGCAGTGGTGTGGATGACCCGCTTGACTACAGGGGCGTTTTCCGGCGAGATGTCCAGCCCGCGCTGGGCCAGTTCACCCGTGATAATTTTCATGCTGGTGCGTTCAATATCGGCAGGCAGGTGGTGCTGCGGCATCATTGGTCATTTCCCCTTTCGGCGGGCTGTGCAAGGCCCATAGCCGCATACACGGCGGCCAGATCCAGGTTATGGCGTACCCCATCGGCCAGCAGATCCAGCTGCTGGGTACGGTATTCCTGCATGGAGATTGGCGCTGCCGCGGCGGGGTCAATCCCCTTGCGGCGGCAAAGATAGGCGGCAAACTGCTCGGTCAGCTCGCCGCTGTCAAACAGGCCGTGCAGGTAGGTGCCAAACACCTGGCCCTGCACGCAGCCTTCGGGGGTGCCGTCCGCCAGGGTGCAGAACGGCGCGCCCTGCACAGTGGTGCGCCCGGTGTGAATCTCGTACCCGGTCAGGTGCGCCCCGGCAAAGGGCTCCGCCGTCACGGTCGCCTGGCTTTGGGTGCGGCGCTTTTCGGCGGCAAAGGTGGTTTGGGTGGGCAGCAGGCCAAGGCCGCGCAGGGTCTGCGGGCGGCCGCTCTCGGTGCCTTCCGGGTCGGCCAGGGTCTGGCCCAGCATCTGGTAGCCGCCGCACACCCCCAGCACCGGCGTGCCGCGCTGGGCCAGCTTGCTGATGGCTGCTTCCAGCCCGCACTGGCGCAGCCACAGCAGGTCGTCCACGGTATTTTTTGTACCGGGCAGGATCACGCAGTCCGGCGTGCCAAGCTCGCGGGTGGTCTGCACATAGCGCACGCCAAGCAGCGGGTGCTGCTCCAGCGGTATAAAGTCCGTAAAGTTGGAAATATGCGGCAGCCGCACAATGGCAGCATCCAGCGGCTTAACGGCATTTTTGACCTGCAGCCGGTCGGAAAGCGAATCCTCGTCCTCAATATCCGCCTTTAAGTACGGCACAACGCCAAACACCGGCAGGTGGGTTTTCTCTTCCAGCATGGCAAGGCCGGGGCGCAGAATCCCAACATCGCCGCGGAACTTGTTGATGATAAGCCCTTTGATGCGCGCCCGTTCGTCCGGCTCCAGCAGTTCCACCGTGCCAAACAGCTGGGCAAACACGCCGCCGCGGTCAATATCACCCACCAGCAGCACAGGGGCATCCACCAGCTTGGCCAGCCCCATGTTCACGATGTCATCGGCTTTCAGGTTGATTTCAGCCGGGCTGCCCGCGCCCTCGATGACGATAATATCAAAATCTTCCGCCAGGCTGTTGTAAGCCGCCAGAATATCGGGGATGAGCTGTTTTTTACGGCGGAAATACTCCGCCGCCGGCATCTGGCCGCGCACTTCCCCGTTGACGATCACCTGGCTGCCAATATCGCTGCTGGGCTTGAGCAGGATGGGGTTCATCCGCACATCCGGTTCCACCCCGGCTGCCTGGGCCTGCACCACCTGGGCGCGGCCCATTTCCAGCCCGTCACGGGTCACAAAGCTGTTCAGCGCCATGTTCTGGCTTTTGAACGGGGCCACCCGCCAGCCATCCTGGGCAAAAATGCGGCAGAGCGCCGCGCACAGCAGGCTTTTGCCCGCGCCGCTCATGGTGCCCTGCACCATAATACATTTTGCTTTGCTCATTTTAGTACCTCCCGCATGGTCTGCAGCAGCTGTTCGTTTTCCGGCGCGGTGCGCACGGCGGTGCGGTACCAGCCGGCGCTCAGCCCCGGGTAATTGCCGCAGCTGCGCAGGCAGACGCCCCGCTGCTGCAGCGCCGCGCCCAGCGTTTCCGGCGCACGGAACAACAGGTAGTTGGCGCTGCCCTCGATCACCTGCAGTCCCAGTGCCCGCAGCCCGGCCGCCAGTTTGGGGCGCTGGTCGGCAATCAGGGCGCGGACGGCATCGGCATAGGCGGTTTCCCGCAAAGCGGCAGCGCCCGCAGCCTGCGCCAGGCTGGATACCCCCCACGGCTGGCCTGCGGCCTGCATTTTGGCCAGCAGCGCCGTGTTGGCGCACAAGGCATACCCCAGCCGCACCCCGGCCATGGCGTACAGTTTGGTGAACGCTTTCAGAATAACAAGGTTGGGCGCGGTTTGCAAAAGCGGTTTGGCCGTCAGGGCATCCCGCTGCTGCAAAAAGTCCAGAAAGCACTCATCCACCACCAGCACGGCCCCGCAGTCCGCACAGCGGCGCACCAGGCGCTGCACCAGCTCCGGCGGGGTAATTTGCCCGGTGGGGTTGTTGGGCTGGCACAAAAACACCAGGTCAATGCTCTGGTTCACTGCCTGCACAAAGGCTTCCGTTACGGCAAAATCATCGGCCTCATGCAGGGTTTTCCGCTTTACTTCGCAGCCAACGCTTTCCAGTGCGGCGGCATACTCGGCAAAGGTGGGGGCGGGCAGCAGGGCGCGGCGGGGCTTGAGCGCCCACACCAGCCGGTAGATCAGATCCGCCGCCCCATTGCCGCACAAGATCCACGGTTCCGGCAGCTGTTCCGCCCGGCTGAGTGCCGTGCGCAGCTCCCGGCAAAGGGGGTCCGGATAGCGGTCCGCAGTGGGCAGAGCCGCAACGATGGCATCCGCCACGCCCTGGGGCAGGCCCAGCGGGCTGACATTGGCCGAAAAATCCAGCGCATCACGCCCAAAGCGGGCGCGGTAGCCCGCCCAATCACCGCCATGTACCAGTTCCATTCCGTTCTCCCCTTTTCGTTGTTACATCGCCAGCACCAGCAGGCGCAGGGCAATGCCCAACACCAAAGCCAGCAGGCTTTCGGCATACATCATGCGGTCGGCCCGCAAAATGTCCTTTGGTTCCACAGGGCGCAGCGCATCCCCGATGGTGGGTTTATCATAATACTCGCCAAAATAGTAGGCAGGGCCTGCCAGCTGCACGCCCAGGGCACCGGCGCAGGCACTTTCGGTCTGGGCGCTGTTGGGGCTGGCATGGTTGCGGCGGTCCCGCCGCCAGATCTTCCACGCGCCGCGGGCACTGCTGCCGGTCAGGGCGGCAGCGGCAACCCACAGCAGCCCGGCCAGGCGGCTGGGCAGATAGTTGGCGGCATCGTCCAACCTGGCGGCGGCACGGCCAAAATACAGGTATTTCTGGTTTTTGTAGCCCAGCATGCTGTCCATCGTGTTGATGGCCTTATAGGTCAGCGCCAGCGGCGCGCCGCCCAGCAGCATGTACAATAGCGGGGCAATCACGCCATCGCTGGCGTTTTCGGCCACGGTTTCCACAGCGGCTTTGGTCACGCCCTCCGCCGTCAGGTTTTGGGTATCGCGCCCCACAATGCGGGCCACGGCCTTGCGGGCGGCGGGCAGATCCTGCTTTTGCAGCTCTTTGTACACATTGCGGCTTTCCTGCACAAGGCCCCTGGCGGCCAATGCCTGGGCGCACCAGAACATCTGCACGGCAAGCCCCGCCAGCGGGTGCAGCGCCGCCGCCAGCCTGCACACCAGCGCTGTGATGAGGAACGTGCCCACCGGCAAAACAGCAGCCAGCACCGCCCCGCCGCAAAGCTCCCCCTGCGGCGTTTGGGGAAATTGTGCGCGCAGGCGTTTTTCCAGCGCGGTGATGGCTTTGCCCATCAGCACAACGGGATGCGGCAGCCAAGCCGGGTCGCCAAAAATGGCATCCAGCACAAAGCCACCCAAAACGGCCCAGCAAATCAGCATGGTAACTCCTTTGTATACTGCACGGTTTTGACCACGCGCAGGGTTTTCTGGTGTACCCAATCGGCGGCATCCAGCACAAAGCCGCCCGCCGCGGGAGCACACCAGGAATAATAGTTTTTATGGGGCACGGCGAACCGTTCCAGCGCCGCCATCTGGGTGCCGCCGTGGGCAACGATCACCAGCTGCGGTTCCCCCGCCGCCAAAGCGGCATCCACCAGCGCGGCAAATGCTGTGCAGACACGCTGGCAGAATTCCGCCTTGCTTTCCCCACCCGGGCAGCGGCCTTCGCAGTCGGTTTCCACCCAGGCGCGGTACTGGGGGTCGTTCTCCATCTCCCGGTAATTGCGGCCCTCAAACACGCCAAAGTCCATCTCTTTCAGCCCGTCTGCCACAACCAGTTCCGCATCGGGGAAAAGCACTTCCGCCGTCTGCCGGGTACGCTGCAAGGAAGTAATCATGACCGTTTTGGGGGCAAAATCCGCCCGGCGCAGCTGGGCAAGGCCCTGCGGGCACAGCGGTACATCCCGCCTGCCCTGGTAGCGCTTTTCCAGGTTTTCCTGCGTTAAGCCGTGGCGCAGCAGGTAGATCAGCATGGCGGCAGCTCCCCTTTCAGCACGGTGGGCAGGCCGCAGAACATCTGCACCACACAGTCGGCCCGCTCAGCCAGCAGGCAGGCAAGGCGGCCGGCGGCTTCCCGCGCGGCGCGCTGGGCAGGGTCAATGGGCACCACGCCGCCGCCAACCTCGGTGGCGGTTACTACGTCATATTGGGCAAGCTCGTCCGCAAGGGCGGGCAGGCTTTCGGCATTGGCGGCAAGGGTCTGCACCTCGTAAATCTGCCGCCCGCCAAAGGGTTTGGCAAAGGTACGCTTGCCGCTGTACAGCGGGCCGGTAATAAACAGCATGTTACAAAAACCCCTTCCACTGGCAAAACACAAGGGCCGCCAGCATATACAGTTCCGCTTTTTGCAAAAACCACCCGGCCAGGTCCCCGGTAATACCGCCAAACTGCTTGACCGCCACACGGTGGTAGCGCCACAGGGCAACCCCCGCCGCCAGCACCAGCACGCCGCCGCCCAGGGCAAAAAGTGCCACTGCCAGCATAATGCTAAGGCATCCCAGCACCCGGCGCACCGTGGTGCGGTCCGCCGCCGTGGCAAATGTGTGCGCAAGGCCGGTATTTTTGGCCAGGGGAAAGGCCGCCACTGCGTAACCGGAGCAGGCACGCTCCAGCACCAGCGCCAGCAGCCAGACAGCCCCCACCTGCGGGGTAAACTGCACGCAGCAGCACAGCGCAAAGTAGGCCACAAAGTAGCTGCACAGCCGGATCACGGCGAACGCGCCGCAGTGCGGGTCCTTGAGAATATCGAGCTTTTTCTGGGTATCGCCATAGCTGCAAAGGGCGTCACAGGTGTCAGCGTAACCATCCAGATGGATGCCGCCCGTGACCCAGACAGGGATCAGGCAAAAGCCCGCCGCGCGCACCATGGCGGGCAGCGGCAGGCTGGCGCACACGCACCACAGCACGCCGCACAGCACCCCCACCAGCGGGAAGGCACAGAGCGAATACCGCATGTTTTTCTCGTTCCAGTCAAACTGCGGCACCGGCACAGCCGAGAACATGGCCAATGCCACGGCGATCGTCTGCAAAACTGTCATGGGCGTTCCCCTCCTTTGTAGTACACCGGCAGGCCGCACACCACGCGGCAGACGGCGTCGGCTTTGGCGGCAACGGCATTGTTGACCATGGCAAGGGCCTGCAAATAAAGGTCTGTCTCCCCGGCATAGTCCGCCCCGCCGCTGAATACCTCGTTGCTGACGATGATAAGATGGTTGCATTGTGCGGCGATTGCCTCGATCCCCGCCAGCATTTTTTCCGCCGCCTGCTTGGGCGGCAGGCAGCTGCCGTCGGGGCGGTACAGCTCATTGGCGGCCAGGTTGCCCAAATCTTCCAGCAGGGCGGTGCCCTGCTGCGGCAGGCGGACCAAGTGCAGGTTTTGGGGACATTCCACGGTAGCAAACTGTTTTTGCGCCCGCATGGCGCGGTGTTTGGCCACCCGCGCGGCGCACTCGGCGTCCCACACCTGCATGGTGGCAAGGTAATAGCGCGGGCCGCCGCTCTGCACGGCAAGGTGCTCCGCATAGGCGCTTTTGCCGCTGGCTGCGCCGCCGATAACCAGCGTCAGCATTGTGGGGTGTACGGCGCAATGCCGCCCTCCGCAAAGGAATAGCAGCCGCGGTAGACGGCCAGAGCCATATCCCACAGTGGGATGGAAGCCACCGCGCCGGTGCCCTCGCCCAGATGCAGGTTGGCGGTGATGAGCGGCGCTTTGCCCAAAGCATCCAGCACCATATGGGCGGCAGGCTCCGCCGAAACATGGCTGGCAAACACCGCCTTGGCTGCTGCGGGGCAGAGCCGCACCGCGCACAGCGCCGCCACGCTGCTGATAAAACCATCCATCAGAATGGGCACACCCTCCAGCGCGCCGCCCAAAAACACGCCGCACAGTCCGGCAATATCAAACCCGCCCAGCTTGGCCAGCACATCCAGCGGGTCAGCGGGATTGGGCTGGTTGTGGGCAATGCCGCGCCGGATCGCATCAATCTTGCGGGCAAGCCCTGCATCCGAAAGCCCGGCCCCGCGTCCGGTCATGCTCTGCACGAGGGCACCCAGCAGCACGCTTGCCACGGCGCTGGAGGTTGTGGTGTTGCCAATGCCCATCTCCCCCGTTGCTAACAGTTGAACTCCCTGCTGCTTTTGTCCGCGCACCAGCGCAATGCCGCAGCCGATGGCCTGTACGGCCTGGGCGCGGGTCATGGCCGGGCCGCAGGTAAAATCTTTGGTGCCGGGGGCAATGCGGCAGTCCTGCACGCCGGGCACCGGGGCACCGGCAATGCCCATATCCACCGGCACAACGCTGCAATGGGCGGCAGCTGCCATCTGGCATACGCTGGTGCGCCGCGCGGCAAGGTTTTGCAGCACCGCGCGGGTCACGCTGGCGTCGGTTTGGCTCACGCCCTGGGCCACCACGCCGTTATCGGCGCACAGCACCAGCACGGCGCGGCGGGCAAAATCCAGCTCCGGGGTGCCGGTCAGGGCGGCGGCGTCCTCCAGCATGGTTTCCAGGCTGCCCAGCCCGCCCAGCGGTTTGGCCAGCGCGGCCCAGTGGGCGTGCGCCGCGGCGCGGGCAGCTTCATCGGGCGGGGTGATGGTTTGCAGCCGTGTGTTCAGTTCAGGTTCCGTCATACCGTTCTCCCTGTTTTTGTTTGGGCATACTGCGCCGCAGCTATTACAAAGCGCTGCGGCAGCGGGGTGCCCGCCCAGTATAGATGCGGGAACCCCGCATACAGATGCCCGTTGGCAAAGCCGCAGTCCCAATGGCGGCCATTGGCTTTTTGGGCGGCAAAAGCGGTGCCATTGCAGGTGGAATCCCAATGGTGGAACTCATGCACGGGCACCGGCTCCCCTGCGCGGAAGAGCATGCTGTCCGCCTGCGGGGTGAGCGCGGCATAGCCAAAGCGCACCAGCCGCCCCACGCGGAACCCCTGCCCCGGCAGCACACCCGCCATGGGGTGGGCGGTTCCGGCGTCATCTTCCAGCGTTTGGCCCAGGTACAAAAAGCCGCCGCATTCCGCCACGGTGGGCAGGCCGCGCTGCACGGCGGTGTTTATGGCGCAGCGCATGGCGGTGTTGGCCGCCAGCTGGGCGGCGTACAGCTCCGGGTAGCCGCCCGGCAGGTACAGCCCGCCGATATGTTGCGGCAGCGCGGCATCCCGCAGCGGGCTGAAATAGCAAAGCTCTGCGCCTGCGGCCTGCAGGCTTTCCAGCGTTTCGGCATAGGTAAAGCAGAACGCTTCATCCTGTGCCACGGCAATGCGCACGGTGGGGGCTGCGGCCTGAACCGCAGGGGCCATTGGGGCCGGGCGGTCAAACAGGGCCAGCAGCCGCGGCCAGTCGATATTTTTTTGCGCGGCGGCGGTCAAAATCTGAATTTTTTGCTGCAAATCAGCAATTTCGCCCGCGGTTTTCAGCCCCAGGTGGCGGCTTTCGATGGCGGCATCCGGCATGGGGGGCAGAAAGCCCACCACCGGCAGGCCGTTTTCCCGTTCCAGCATGGGGGCCAGCAGCTTGTACAGCATCTCGGTGCAGTCGTTCAGCAGAACGCCCGCAATGTGGTGCGGCGTGCGGAACGCTTTTAAGCCTTGCAGCTGGGCGGCCAGCGTTAAACTGGCCCCCTTGGGGCGCACCACCAGCAGCACCGGCAAGTCCAGCACATCGGCGGTGTGCCAGGCGCTGGCGGCAGCGCTCACGCCGCCAAGGCCGTCATAATAGCCCATGGCACCCTCACACACCGCGCTGCCATGGCCCGCCGCGCCGCTGGTGTACAGCCGTCGCACGGTCTGCGGGGTGGAGAAAAACAGGTCCAGATTGTGGCTGGGCACCCCCAGCACGGCGCGGTGAAACATGGGGTCAATGTAATCCGGCCCGCACTTGAACGCGCAGGGCTCCAGCCCGCGGGCTTTCAGGGCGGAAAGCAGGGCGCAGGCGGCGGTGGTTTTTCCGCTGCCGGAACTGGGCGCGGCCAAAAGCAGCTGCAGCATTCTCATTCCCTCACGATCAAAAATACCGGGTTGTTGGCCATCATCAGGTGCAGGCTGCCTGCCGCCTTGCTGCGGCTTACGGCAATCTGGGTCACCTGTGCGGCCAGCCCGTGGGCGGCCAGGGCGGCAATACTCTGCTGCAAGGTTTCCAGCGCAATGGCGGCGATACAGAGCCGGGTCTGCGGGTTGGCGGCCAGGGCGGCATCCACAATGGCCTGCATATTGCCCTTGCTGCCGCCGATGAAAACAGCATCCGGCGCGGGCAGATTTTGCAGCGCTTCAGGGGCTTTGCCCGCGATCAGCGTTAAGTTACTGGCGGCAAATTTGGCCTGGTTTTGGCGAACCAGCGCGCAGGCATCGGCATCACATTCCACCGCGTACACCTGACCCATGGGGGCGGCCAGCGCCATTTCCACGCTCACGCTGCCCGTTCCGGCACCGACATCCCACAGGGTATCAGTGGGGGCAACGGCCAGCTTAGCCAGCGCGGCGGCGCGCACCTCCTGCTTGGTCATCGGCGTTTTGCCGCGGATGAAGGCTTCATCCGGCAGGCCGGCCACGCGGGGCTGCGGTTTGGGGCAGGGCTCCACCAGCAGCACGCTGAGCGGCGCAAAGCTGCCGCCCGCCAGCGTTTGCACCGTATCGGTGATGACCTTTTGCTGCGGGGTGCCAAGGTTCTCACCAACCGTGGCCTGCACCGCGCCAAATCCTGCGGCGGCTAGAATCTCACACAGCGCGGCGGGGCTGGTATTGCGCCCGCCCGTCAAAAAAAATGTCGGGCGGTCGCTCCGGCACTCTGCCGCAGGGGCGCAGGCACATCCGTGGGCGCTGACAAGGTGCCAGTTCTGCCACGGCCTGCCCAGCGCCGCGGCCAACAGCTGTACGCTGGAAATCCCCGGCAGCACCGTTACTTCCGCCCCCTGTGCCCGCAGCTTGGGCACCAGCGCCGCAGCACCGGAATAAAAGCCGGTATCCCCGCTGTAAACCAGCGCGGCGGTCTGGCAGGGCTCCGCTTGCAGGCAGGCCAGCACTTCATCCGGCAGGTAAATTGGCTTGCGGTTGGGGGTACAGCCATCCGGCAGGTTTTGCAGCAGCCGCTTTGCCCCCAGAATCAGCCCTGCCGTTTGCAGGGCCTGCAAGCCCTGGGCAGTCAAACTGCCGGGCAGCCCGCTGCCCATGCCAACCAATGTAATCTTCATAACAGCTCCCTGCATCGTTGCAAAATTTCTTCGGCGGTCTCGCCGCATTCCTCCGGGCGGCGCAGCACAACCAGCGCAGCCCCGCTTTGGGCGGCAGCCTGGGCTTTCTCGGCAAAGCCGCCCGCGCTGCCGCCGTCCTTGGTGACAAGGTAACGGATGTGGAACTGCTGCATCAGTGCAAGGTTCAGTTCCAGCGTAAAGGGCCCCTGCATGGCAATGATGTTGCGGTGCGGGATGCCCGCGCCCTCGCACGCC
>UMKG01066824.1_pt1 | contig 10509 bp, 9 predicted proteins | sample 1966261 | NCBI WGS metagenome assembly UMKG01 (sample SAMEA4836169, study PRJEB28245) | human gut metagenome | biome: gut microbiome; material: fecal sample | place: Denmark | collected 2008 | reverse complement strand
TTTCAAAAAAGGAAACATATTTTTGTAATTATGCTTATATCCAGAATATTTTTCCGGAATCTTAGAAGAAAGGAGCTTCAGAAATACTGATGATGAAAAATTATCTTTTTGATATGAAAGATTCAAATTAGTACATAAAGAATAATAATCATCGCCTGTGAGTTCTGCAACAAAATTTGGGGAAACATGAACCACTAACCCATAATTTATTTCATGTATTCCTATAAGTAGATCATAGCCATTATGTACGATAGATACGATAACATCAAAATGATATTTATATTGAAAACCAAAACGGTCCTTGTCTACATGGTTTTTGTTCATATCCTCTACTAAGCTTTGTAAACGTGGAAATTTCAACATACTCATTATGTATTCCTCCTGTAATGTGATATATGTGGATAAAAAAGGAGATATTATAGAACTAACTTGTACTGATAATGTTTTTTGATGGAATTATTCATGATATTTTCATTATAAAAAGATGAGAATATAGAGGCTGCCATTTTATTGTTGCAGCAAAAAGAAACAAAAGCGGAAGAATTTGAGGCTGTAATAATGCCTCTTTCCGAAATATCGAAATATCATCAATAAATACCAAAAAACAATTAACGAGCAAGAAAACCAGGGAGAATCCTGGTTTTTTTATCTCTTTTCCCAAATTATACCATATTAATCTGTCTTATGCATTAACGATTCGTTTATATGAACGAATCATTAATATGAACGAATCGTGCATATACACAAAACCTTAATTATATGCAGTAGCAATGAATCTTTCCAAAATATCATCCATCAATACCAAAAAACAACTAATAAGAAAGAAAATATGGGAGAAAACCAGACTTTATATATTTTTTTTATAAATCACATTGCATTAATACGTCGTATTTATTAACGAATCGTTAATATGCACGAAACATTAATATGCACGAATCGTTAATATGCACGAATCGTGCATGCTTTTATTGACATGAAAAAATCTGAATAGTATAATGAAATTGCGAACAAATGAAGACGATATACGAGAAAAAGACCGGCTGCGAAAGGTATCATTCTTCCGGCACGGTCTTTTTTCTCTGTTCAAATATAAGATATTTCCGCTCCATACACAGGGGATGTTGAAGCAGATGGATCAAATCCGGATATTATTATAACATTTTATCCGGATTTATGGCAAGATATAAGAAAAAGTTGCTTTTTAGGGTATCTCTGTTTAAATTTCTTTAATCATATTCCGGTTTGTCAAAATATCCCCATATTATATAAGGAAGAAATACACATAACAGCAGCAGATTCCTCCAGAGAGGTTATTTCTGCAAAAATAACAGACTGTAGCAGTTGTGATAGACTGTGTACATAACAAAAAAGCAAGCACAATTGGAAGGAGAAAATGAATTATGAGATTCAAAAAAGTATTAGCGATCTTCGCACTGGCAGCAGTATTAGCAGGATCAAGCGTTGCGCCGGCTTTATCGGTAAACGCCCAGGCAGCAGTTACACAGGACGTTGTCCCGAAAGCAGACGGATGGTATTATACCGAAAACGGGGAGGTAGTAAAGACAGATACAGTCGCAAAGAATAAGAACGGCTGGTGGGTCATCAGGGATGGTAAGGTTGATTTCACTTATAACGGATTTGCAGAGAACAAGAACGGATGGTGGTACTGCAAAGGCGGTAAGGTACAGTTTGATGTCAACAGCATCATTCAGGGAACCGTAAACGGGGAATCCGGATGGTGGCATGTCGTAGGCGGAAAAGTTGTTTTCGACACAACCGTAGCAAACAACCAGAACGGATGGTGGCATGTTGTAAACGGCAAGGTGGATTTCAGCTCCAATACCGTAGCACAAAATGTAAACGGATGGTGGAAGATCACAAACGGAAAAGTTGATTTCAATTATGACGGGATCGAATCCAACGAGCATGGAACATGGATCCTTCATGGCGGCCGTGTTACATTTCAGGATACCGGAGTCGTTAAGGCAGGAAACAACTGGTACTATGCGATCGGAAGTGCCGTACAGAAGGTCAATTCCGTAGAACAGAACCAGAACGGATGGTGGGTGATCCGTGACGGAAAGGTAGACTTCAACTACAACGGATTAATGGCAAACCGCTTTGGTTTATGGAAACTCACCGGCGGCAAGGTAACATTCGCTGACAACGGGGTTGTTAAAGCAGGAAATGACTGGTACAACATGTCCCGAAGCTCAGTCATCCAACAGGAGACCGTAGCAAACAACCAGAACGGATGGTGGTACTGCGATGCCAATGGGAAAGTTGATTTCAGCATGAATACCGTAGCGAAGAACCAGAACGGATGGTGGGTGATCCAGAACGGCAAGGTAAACTTCGGCTACAACGGACTGGCATCCAACAAGTTCGGAACCTGGAAAATCACAAACGGTAAGGTTACATTCCAGGATAACGGAGTGATCAAAGTCGGCAATGACTGGTATCATGTCCAGGGCAGTGCTGTTGTTAAACAGGAGACTGTAGCAAACAATCAGAACGGATGGTGGTACTGCAATAAGGACGGAAAAGTAGATTTCAGCTACAACGGACTTGCAAGCAACGCAAACGGAACATGGGTGATCCAGAATGGTAAGGTAAACTTCGGTTATAACGGAAGATATACCTTCAATGGAAAAATCTACAATGTTTCTGGAGGATGCGTGAAGAGCGAAGTAGCGCATGAGCATACCTATGTACCAACTGTAACTAAGGAAGCAACCTGTACAGAGGCAGGAATCAGGACATACAAATGCAGTGGATGTGATGCTTCTTATACTGAGACAATCCCGGCGATCGGACATGATTACCAGACAAAAGAAACAGTAAAAGCTACCTGTACGGCAGAGGGTAAGGTTGTGAAAGTATGCAGCCATTGTGGAGATGTACAGACAGATGTAATCCCGAAGGCAGATCACACCTATGTATTAAAAGAAACCATTCCTGGAACCTGCCAGGAAGCAGGCAAAGAGATCTATGAGTGCAGTAAATGCGGCGATACTTATACAAAAGAGACTGAAAAAGCAGATCACGATTATGTATTAAAAGAGACCGTGGAACCGACCTGCACGGAAGATGGAAAAGAAGTATATGAGTGTAAAGTATGCGGGGAAACAAAAGAAGAGACTCTGTATTCCAGCGGACACCACTTCACTTCCAAAGTCCTGAAAGAAGCAACCTGTCTGGAAGACGGTGAGATCGAGAAAACCTGTTCTGTATGCGGGGAAACTGTTATCGAAAAGGTAAAAGGAAATCATAATTACAAGAAAGCAGATGGTACTTACAATTATGTCGTAACAAAAGAGCCGACCTGTACGGAAAAAGGTGAGAGAACCTTACAGTGTGTTGTTTGTGGTCAGGATCATCCGGAGGAAATGTCTAAATTAGAGATTTCTGCTCTCGGACATGATTGGGAAGCAATCACTGAGCAGGTGAAAGTTATCGATCAGGAAGCTTATGATGAAGAAGTATTAGATCATTGGGATAGTTGGGATGAATGCCAGGGATGCGGCGCCCAGTTTGTAGCAGGTTCTGATGACGCAATTGACCATATCGCAGGAGACGTATCAACTGACAGATTTGGAAATAAACTCCCGGCAGGTTGCCCTAGAACCAACCCTAATGCAAGTGTTACATTGACTAATAAAGAAAAAGCCATCTACAAAACAGTCCATCACGATGAAGTATCCCACATGGAAACAATCATCAAAGGATACAGATGCACAAGATGCGGAGAGACAAAATCCGAGTAAGAAATCCTCAAGCAAATGCTTTTAACAATTTCATAACTCATTAAGGAGAGAAGCCACTGCGGATGCGGTGGCTTTTCTCTTATTCTTTAAAAACGGAACAATGTTCCGTTTCTGAATTATTGGCAAAAGAAAAACAGCGCCGGAGCGCTGTCTTTACTGTAATTACATTATTTAGCTGTATACTTCTTGTAGTCGTCAACAGAGATATTTGCGGTTTCGCATGCTTCTTCCAATGAAACATGGAATTTCCGGATCATATTTTGTACTATTTCGACTGCTTTACTTAATCTGCCTCTTTCCTCGATAACATCGGCTGCTCGACTCATATTGACTTTCCCTCCTTCAATAACATTTGCTGCGTTACGCCATCTTTCATCTACATAATATCCAATGGCTTCTCCAATTAAAGGATCTACTTCTGGTTTTTCGTGAAATAACTTTACAAGTTCTTGTTCATCATCTTTATACCGGATCGATTCCATCAAAGTACCAAAATCGGATTTGAATTTATCGAAATCCTGCATTTTACTTGGCTGTATTAAGTTAATATGATAATCTGGAACGTATTTTAAAATTCCTGGATCTATGTCTTCGGAAAACATATCGTGTAGAGACATAGCACCGTTCCATTCATCAGATCCATAATATATCACAAGGGTAATAACCGGGGTTAGTCTATCTGTATATTTCCAACTAGATAAAAATTCTTCCGCTGTCATTTTTGGAGAAAATCCATTTTTACGTGCTTTTTTATACTTATCATCGACATCCCTAGCCTGTTTCAGATATCTGAAAGTATCATACATAAGAGATCGTAAAGGCATTGCCGTATGTACTCTGGACTGATTCTCTACTCCAAGCAAAACATAATAGCTTTTGCCATCTGTTTTAACAAACAGCTCTTTTATGACATCTCTTGATTTATTCCAGACCTCATCTGCTCCGGTTTCTTTATTTCCTATCTCTATCTCATCTGGTTCTAAAGAATGGAGATTTTCGGGATTTACTACAGTACGTCCGTCAAACAATCCGGCATTAAAAGCATCTGCAAAATAATCATTATTTTGCATTAATTTTTTGCCAAGTGCGTCTGATTTTCCCATTGGAACTATCCTCCTTTACTGTATCTGAGGAATTTCTTCCCTATGTTTATACTATCATGCCGAATGTTTCTCTGCAAGAATTATATGACTGATTAATATGGAATATTTCATGAACAAATCACTTTGATGTGCCGATCTGCCAAATTTGCAAAAATACTTAAGTCATATCAAAGAAGAGAGTATCTTTTATAGGTCTCCTCTGATATCCCTGTTACTTCACATGCCTCTCTCAGAGAAACATGGAATTTTCGGATCATACTATCATATTTTTTGATTTTTCTTCTTCTAGCCAATCATATAACGCTTTGCACATACAGGAGTATTCCTATTTGTTATAAAGTGAACTACCCCGACTTACGCAAAGCGTTGAAGTCAGAGCTTCCATGCTTCATCGACCCCGGTTATTGTCACACCTATCCGGCAGTTTTCCCTGGATCTCCACAGGCGTATGAGTTCGGCCGAGTTCCCTGCCTACTATGTATCATACGTCTCAGACTCTGAGCAGTCTGAGACCTTCCTGTTTGATGTTTTTCGCAGCGTTGATATCCCTGTTCAAATTCTGTCCTACTGAAAATCAATCCGTAAATATTCACTTATAACATGGTATTTTCCAAGACTTGTTTATTAAAACCGGAAACAACCATATTAAAGAAAACAGAGGAAGGAGAGCAGGGCAGCCCTGCGATAAGCATAATGTTAGAAAATACAATTCCAGAAAAAGCAGTATTAGAAGAAAATGTGGATTTAGGAGATAGCGATGAACTGTTATATTTCCACTTGCGGTCAAAAGAAACTGATTTTACAATGGGTTTATCGGATATCTTGGAATGTCTGAAATTTGCAGAGAAAGAAGGAATGGTGCCGGAGCTTCCAGAACAGTGGTGGAATAAAATGTATGGAACATATCCGGAACTGCAGGAACCATTAGAGGTTTCAGAAAACGAAAATGAAGAGATTTAAGCTAAGAACAGGAAAACATCAGGTTTTCGGCCTGACCAGAGAGAACTACGAGGAAGAAACTCAGCTACAATTACCATATAGAGAGGTTGGTCAGGACAAAAGAACCAGATACCTTGCAGTCTGTCCGTCCTGTGATAATCCGATCCAAATTATAGGATTGTACTCAAAAGCAGACAACTCCCCGTCAGTATATGGGAAGCACTACAATAAGGATACAAAATTTGCAAAATACAATGAACAGGCATATTATTTCTGCCCGTATGCAGCGCATCGGTATCAGGTGACAGCAGAATCAAGAAAAGAGCATCTGACTGATTATGAAAGAAACGTATACAATATCCTCAGAGATAACTTTGATATTGCAATAAACATCATACAGCAGGATACCGGGATTTTTATCTCTGAAAAAATGGCAAGGCAGATGCTCTTTGATTTTTGCTCTTGTGAAGGACATATGTATTATTGGGCGACCATATATAACGCTCCTTGGTTATTGTTATTTTTCCTAAGTACGAAAAATTGTTATGGTCTACTGATAGATAAAGAGAGCCGGTTATACGAAATTCTGTCTCAGCGCCCTGAGATCAGACTGGTTGATACAAGATATGACCGATATAAACAGATCTCAGGAAACGGCTCCTTTCTGAATATGAGTTTCAAAGTCCTGAAGCACAGAAGATCAATAGTAGACGACAGATTAAAAGAATCAATGTCAATGAATTTTATACAAACTACGGATTATATCGCAAACGTATTATTTTCCATGAAAATTGAAATCAATGAATATCGATTTTTGAACTGGATATCCTCGGAAAAAGCTCAAAAATACCGGGGTAATACCAGAAATCAGAGATTATTGCAAATAGCTAGGGAAATGATGCCAGACCTGTAAAAACAAATCCCAGAAAGGAGAGTGTCTCATGCCAGATCAGTATAAATGGATATATACGAAAAGAACAGGGCAGCTATACACGAAAAAAATATTGCTTACTTTCGATATTCCTGTGTTGTTTGTATGCACAGACGAACAGGAGCATCTTTCCCTGTGTTTAAACGTTGACAGTGATACTGGGTTAACCGTCATTGCTGAGACATGTAAACAGATGTTGGAAGATATGGAGCAGTGCAGGATTCCAATGGAAACGGTGTTCCGGAAAGCCGAGAAAGGGGAGCTGATTCTGGCCTGGTATAATAAGGATGAAAATAAGATAGAGTTTAAAGTGGAAAATGCCAAAGAAATTCCTGCAGACATGTTGCCGGTAAGAGGTGCGTTTTTATCATAAAAACGGAACAATGTTCCGTTTTTTGTTTTTGACAAAAAGAAAACAGCGCCGGAGCGCTGTCCTGGTCAGAGGAAAGCATATTAGCAATTCTCAAAAACCTGTTTCATTTTCTTGTAGTTCATTCCATCCTCAATGTCTGGCACTGAAAAATATACCTTATCGAAAGAATAGTTCCCAGATGTGAGGTATTTTTTGAAAATTTTTGCGACAACAGCAGCATCCTGCCCGAAGACTCCTGATCCGAATGCTCCAAGGATTAAGATTTTTACCTGATTACTTTCTGCAATATCCAGTAAGAATCGGATACGACTGTCTAAGGCACTTTCATTTTCAAGGGGCGATACTTTTCCGTATCTTAAGGCCGTAGAAGCATTGGGAGCGGATACAGTGATCACATCTGCTTTTACGGTATTGGCATCTGTAATGTCCTGATCAACCAATGTTTCTCTGTCATAAAATATCATATCCGGGGTATATAACCCACGATTCCGAAACAATCCTCTGTTCATATTCTGCCTGTTATATGCGTAAAAAGAATCATCAAACTGTTTCAGGACAGAATATAAGGTGCCGCTGCTGTACATGAGGCTTTCTTCCTGTGCTCTGGTTCCCTTTGTTAAGTATGTTCCACCGGGAGTTTTATAATTCGCAAAATTCAGTACCGCCATCTTTTCGCCCTGTTCCTGATGTTCAAACATACTTGTTACGCTATCGTAGCTATCGACAAAAATAGCAGGGATATGTATGCTTTCTGGATATGTAACAGGGACAGATCCGGTATATGCTTCTGTCCGGGCAATTCCTTTTACTATCTCTGCCCGGTTTTTGTTATTGATCAGCTCAATATGCTGCGCTGCATTTTTTATCTGCTTTCTTTTTTCAGTCCAAAAGTGTTCATTATTCATAAGTCAGTTCCTTTCTTTTGTATGATACGTTCTAAGATTAATATGAAAAAAACCATTTTTGGTTATGAAAAAATCTAAGAATTTCATAAAAAACGGAACAATGTTCCGTTTTTGGTGATTCTCACCATATTATAAACAGCAGAAATATTGCGGAAAGAGGTGAGGTGTCGTGAAAGTAACAATATATACGGACGGATCGGCCAAGGGCAATCCAAACGGACCTGGAGGATACGGAACAGTCCTACAATATGTCGATAATAAAGGAGTGTTGCATGAAAAAGAAATGAGCGCCGGCTATCGGAAAACGACCAATAACCGCATGGAGCTTATGGCAGCCATTGTTGGACTGGAGGCACTGGTAATGCCATGTCAGGTAAAGCTTTATTCCGATTCCAAGTATCTGACAGATGCTTTCAATAAAAACTGGGTGAAAAGTTGGGCGAAAAATAAATGGAAAAAAGCAGATAAGTCTCCAGTGAAAAATAAAGATCTGTGGATACGTCTACTGGCAGCGATGGCGCAGCATCAGGTATCATTCATCTGGGTGAAAGGTCATAGTGGAAATAAGGGAAATGAGCGATGTGATCGGCTTGCAACAAAAGCAACAAAGGGAAAGCATCTTCTGATCGATACTGTGGAAGAGTAACACTCCGGAGTGCATGAGTCGTTGTACTCTGGGGCTTTTCTGTTATTAGTAGAGGATCAGATTCTTTTATTTATGGTGCTTGCATTCGTAGGTGTAGGGATACTGGTATTTGTCCCAAGGGGTTTCAAAAAATCTTGGATATTTAAAATCATTGGCATTATTTTTATTTTCAGCAGTATTGTTTCATCAGTAGCAAGAAACGTAAAGAAAGTACCGAAAAATCATATTGTTTAGAAACAGGCAACTAGAGAGGTAAAAACTATGAATTTAGAAGAAATTATTAATGAATTAAAGGATTGTTCAAACAATGCAGTTCTTCGTGTGCATCATATTTTCGATGAAATTTATGACGTAAAAAATGTACTTTTAGAAAAGGATGGAGAGAAAGACTATTTGATTTTGCAGACGCAGGAAGATATAGATAACGCTGGAGAACCGCGAGATTCGATCACAGTTAAAAGGTTCAACGAAATTGTTGAACATGTACCAGGAGATACAAGTGGGTATATTCATAGTAAAGAAGGAGATTTTGTCAATAGTGTGACGATTGCGGTTGATGGGAAATCAGTGGTGTTAAAATCACAGGATGATTGCAAAATCAAGAATCTGTTTGAAGATGCATCGGATGAAAAATTAGCTTTTTTGGCTCAAGGACTGTATTGGGAAGCTATTCACGCAAACAGATGCTTCGTTGGAGAACTGATGCCTTATGTAGAAACAATGATGAATATATTAAGAGAAAATGCAGGCATCAGGAATGAAGATGAAGAAAAAATACGAAATCCTAACTATAACCACAGGGACTATTTTCTCCTCTGCAGTGAAGAAGTGGTGAGGATGGTATTTCTGGAAATTACCAAGCGCTTTATTATTGATCGAAAGGCTGTACCACCTTCTTTTAGAGACTTATTAATAAATTGCAATCCTACAGCTCTGTTAAAAATCCATGGGGTTTCAGATGAAGACTCTAACATAAAACAGGTCGAAACAATTCGTAAAGAATATCAGGATGTGATCGTATTAAAAACAGCAGAAGATATCGATGAAGAAACATGTGAGGCGAATTCGAAAACATTATCAGATCTGTATATGTATGGCTTTGGTTGGACTTCTAAATATACCCCTATTTATCTACATTCTATCGATGGAGAAAAAGTTACAAGCATGGCAGAATCAGCAGATAAAAAATATATTGTGATTAATAAGAAAAGTCTCTAAGAATGTAAAGAAACTGTAAATAATTGGCGGTATGAAAAACGGAACAATGTTTCTTCAGATGTTTTTCCCATACATTGCATTGCAGGGAAAGCCTCTGTATAATATAAGCATAATCAAACATAAGAATGGAGTACAACATGTATATTTTTGAAGATATTGTAATAAAAGAAGAACTGCCAAAGAGACTGCAACAAGATATAGCAGATCTGGAAGCCTTATATTACAGCGGTCAAGAGCAGCAGTACAATCTGGATTTGGAATTGTTTGAGTCCATTGTAAAATCGAATGTGATTGCAAAGAAAATAAGCATGAGTACCGGAATGAAACTTTTGGAAAAATATCATTAATTTTGTATCATAAAAACGCCCTGTCAGGTGACAGGGTATTTTTTATGTGAATTTTTGTAACATACAGTAAGGGAACAGGCAGAAAATATTTTTCTGAAAATTATGCTGCAAGAGAAATTCGTTTCATAACATCTCCGTAAAAGAAATAGGTTATACTACATTTCGTAGCAATTATTCGGAGAAGTGTCGTACCTTACTATCAAAGCTTCCTTGATTTCATGAATTTGTAGAAAATACGGTTGATGTGATCAGGTATAAACAATGATTTTTAGTACATCGG
>UMKG01072177.1_pt1 | contig 10576 bp, 7 predicted proteins | sample 1966261 | NCBI WGS metagenome assembly UMKG01 (sample SAMEA4836169, study PRJEB28245) | human gut metagenome | biome: gut microbiome; material: fecal sample | place: Denmark | collected 2008 | reverse complement strand
CGACGGCTCTTCCCTTTACGGAACGGAAAAGGTCGTTTCGGTCAACGAATTTCTGGAAAAGAGCATTCTCATCGAGGAAACGCTGACCGGCTGGGTCGGAGACGCGATGCTTCTCACCCCGAAGACCACCGGAAACGTGGGAACGCTTCTCTACTCCGTGTCTGACGAAGACCGTTCGGTCTGCACGGTGGACGGGGACGGTCAGGTTGCTTTGATCGGCGTGGGAAGCGCAACCGTAACGATCGCGTCTTCGCTCGATCCTTCCGTTTATGCGACGGTGCGCATCGTTTCCAAAGACACGATCGTGGAAACCGATTACCGAACCGACACCATGGATTATTCTTCGGTTCGTCAGGACGATCCGGTGATCCGGACCAAAGCGGACTTAGGAACCAACGTCAACGCGTTTGCCCGTTTCCGCGGAGTCGAAGGCAAAGTCTACATGGCCAGCGCGACCGCGAAAGTATCCGCGACTTCCTCCGGCGATACCTGGTCGAGGATCGCCATCGGGCACACCGCGAGAAGTTCGGATTCGATCTTCCACGGCTGGTGTCTCTCTCCGGGTCAGAACGACTCGATGCGCAAGCAGGTGGCGATGAACATTTCCGCGAGCGGAGACGTGCTTTGGGGAAATCTGACCAACAACTCGCAGGTCTGGAATTCATCGATGCAGAAAAAACTGGACTTTTCTTCGGTCCGGCTGACCTCGATCCGTCAGGGCGAGAATTACTATTACTTCGTCAACGACGAATTGGTTTGGATGGAAAACCGCCTTTTCACCGATTTCAACGAAACGGATTCGATTCCGACGATTCACGCCGCCAGCGCCGAAGCGGAATTCTCTTCGCTGAGTGCGACGACCGACGAAAACCGGATCAACGCCTATTTGCAGGAACATTCCGGAAATGGTAAAATGTACGCGTACAACGACGACGTGATCCTCAATGAGGACGGCACGGAAATCACCTTCTCGAACGCGGACTATACCTCGATCAAGGACAACTACGCCGCGACGATCGGAGACGCTTTCCTTCTCCCGGCCGGAAAAGAAGCCACCGTCGAATTCGACGTGACGTTTAAAAGTTGGGGAACAAACGCCGCCGACGCGCTGGTCGCCCTTACCCTGTGGAACAACGGGAAAGCCAACGGGGACTGCCGTTCGGCGTGTCTGGGCTATCAATCCTGGGGGATGACCGGCTGGAATCACAATGCCGATTTCCCGGGTATCGGCGCAAAGGCGGATCTTCCTACTCCCGTCGAGTTGGATACCGTCTATCACGTCAGCGTGACGCGTCTCATGAGCGAAGAAAACGATTCTCAGGATCTGTCCGTGGCGATCTCTTCGATCACCGACGGCTGGACGTGGGGTTGGAATACCGAAACCGGATCGCGCGGCGATTGCCAGATCCGATTCGGCGCGCAGAACTGCACCGCGGTGATCAGCAATATTTCCGTACGCATTGCCGAATAGTCTGATCCTGCGGGGTTTCCCGCAGGATTTCTCCGAAAAACCGGTTAAAGAAACAGAAAGAGGATAACGCTTATGAGCATCGCTTACGATTCAAAACGACGCCTGTTCATTCTGGAAAACGCGCGGATCGAATACGCATTTTTCATCGACGGGCAAAACTATCTCCGCCACCTTTATTTCGGGAAGAAAATCGCGCCGTTTTCCTTCTCTTCGCTCATCGATCTGGGTTGGGACTGGTCGAAAACGTACCAATCCCCTTCCGAAGAAGAAAAGATTTACGCGGACGCTTATTCCTCTTCCGCGAGTCTGATGGAAGTTTCTTCTTCCGGACGGTTCGACCGAAGAGGCGCCCTGATCGTTTTCAGGCAGGAAGACGGTTCGTATCTGACCGATTTCTTCTACCGGTCCCACCGGATTTACGAAGGGCTTCCTGTTTTGAACGACCTTCCTTGCGTTTCTTCAAACGGCGGGAAAGCCTCGTCTGTCGAAATCGTTCTGGAAGACGCGCTTTCTCACGCCGAACTGATTCTGACCTTTTCTCTGATCGACGACCTTGACGTAATCGTCCGAAGCAGTAAACTCGTCAATCCGACAGAGAAAGACATTTCCGTCGAACGTATGTTCTCCCTGATGCTCGATCTTCCGGGTTCCGCTTACGATCTGATTCATTTTCCCGGCGACTGGGCGATGGAACGAAATGTTTCCCGCCACCCGTTAAGGCAGGAAAGAGTCGTCGTCGAAAGCGAATTCGGCACTTCTTCCCATATGGCGAATCCGTTCAACATTCTGATCGAATCGCGCGGGAACGAAGATTACGGCGAGGCGTTCGGATTCAATTTTTTGTGGTCGGGAAACTTTCGTTTTGAAGTCAATGTGGATAAATTCCATTCTACCCGCGTCCTTCTGGGCATCAACGACGCGAATTTCGACTATCGCCTGAAAGCCGGTTCGGAAACGGAACTCCCGCAGGGCATCATCGCCTGCTCTTCAAAAGGGCTGAACGGATTAAGCGCCGTGCTTCACGATTTGATCCGCGACCATATCGTTCGCGATTCCCGCGCGAAAGAATACCGTCCGCTTCTCTTCAATTCCTGGGAGGGGTGTTATCTGAATTTCACCACCGAAAGCATTCTCGAATATATGGATCGCGCGAAAGAAATCGGCGCGGAATTATTCGTTCTCGACGACGGCTGGTTTGGCGATCGGGACGAAGACGACCGCGGATTGGGCGACTGGTTCGTCCACTCCTCGAAAATCGATCTGAAAAAAGTCATCGACCGTTGCCACGATCTGGGAATGAAATTCGGCCTTTGGTTCGAGCCGGAAATGGTCAACCCGAAATCCCGCTTTTACCGGGAAAACCCCTTCTCTTCTCTGGGGCATCGCAATCTCGACCGCGAGTTATCCCGTCATCAGTTTTACCTCGATCTGACCGATCCGGAAATCATCGAACGGATCGCCTCTCAGGTCAATCGCATTCTGGATACCTATGCGATCGATTATGTCAAATGGGATCACAACCGACCCGTCGCCGATACCTTTTCCTATCACCTTCATAAGGAGGATCAGGGAAAAGTCTCCTATCTGATGACGATGGGATTCTATTCGCTTTGCCGGAAAATCATCGACCGCCACCCGGAAATCTTCTTCGAAGGCTGTGCTTCCGGCGGAGGGCGCTTCGACCTGGGAATGGCCTATTTCTTTCCGCAAATCTGGTGCAGCGACGAAACCGATCCCGTCCAGCGGTTGTATATCCAGTACGGCACTTCGATGGGCTATCCGCTTTCGATGATCGGAAGCCACGTGTCCAAACACCCTCTCACTTCGTATAAAACCAAATCCGACATCGCTTTTTTCGGGACTTACGGTTACGAATTCGATCCGACCCGACTGAGTGAAAGCGAAAAAGACGAACTCAGAGAAAACCTCGGTTTGTACCGCGCGATACACCAAGATGTCATTCTCAACGGAGACCTGTATCGCATCTATTCCCCTTTTGATTCCAACTACTTCGCTCAGATCGCCGTCAGCAAAGAAAAGTCGGACGCGGTGTTTCTCTTCGTCAATCTGAGAAAAGAGAACAATTCGTACCGATTTGTCCGTCTCAAAGGTCTCGATCCGGAAAAACAATACCGGAATTCCCTCGATAAACAGGTTTATTCCGGCGATTATTACTTGAACGTCGGTCTCAATCTGACCCGATGGATCGACGAATTCACCTCTTTTCTGGTGGTTCTGCACGAAGAAAAAAATCCTTCCGCGAGGTAATGTAAATGAAAAAAATCATCCTTCCCTTGTTTTTCGTCCTGTCCGTTTCCGGCTGTTCCGGAAGCGGAATGACGGAAAGCCCCCTTTCTTCCGACTCGATGCCGCACAGCGAAACGCATTCCTTACAATCGGAAACCGAACCCTACACGCTTTACATCAAGACGGTTCGTCAGTATCTTTCCTACGCGCCGACGAAAATCGAAGTTTTCCAAAACGGCGAGCCGAGTACGATCGATCTGTACTATGAAATCGAAGACGAAGAAGTCTGCACGATCGAAAACGGGTATGTCACGGGATTGAAGATCGGCGAAACGCGCGTCTACGCTTCTTCGATCGACGGAACGGAAACCTCCTTTTCCGTTTCGATCGAAGATCCTGACGATTATCCGTTCAACCGCGACGTGCAGTCGAAAGAAGAGGCTTATCTTCTTCGCGGCAACTATATTCGTCCGACTCTCTTCGTCGGCGATTCCTTCTTCGATCAAAGCAATTTCTGGACGACCTTTTACGACGATTTCGAGCCTGAAAAGAAATGCGTCAGTGTCGGTATCAGTTCGACCAAGACGACCGACTGGGTCATCTGCCGCGATCGCCTCCTGTTCAACTATCAGCCGAAAAACCTGATTCTCCACATCGGAACCAACGACATCAACGATACGTCTTTGAATCTGAGCGTCGACGACTACTACCGTCAGATCACCGCGTTTCTGGATCTCTTAGTCAGCCATCTTACCGACACGGAAATTTACTTCTTCGGCATCGAAAACCGCGCCGGAAGCGCAGGAGGGAAAAACGCCTATGCCGAAAGGGTTACAGAGAAAATCCGATGCGAATACGCGCCATTATACGGAAATTTCACCTATATCGATTCCCCTTCCGTATTCAACGCCGATCAGGATAAATACATCAGTTCCGACCAGATTCATCCCAGCAAGGACGGATACGCCTATTATGTGGAAATCCTGAATCAATTGGTCGATTTTTAGAGGTCTGATTATGAAATTATTGCAAGATATTCCTATCCGCGATCCATACGTTCTGTATGAAAACGGCATTTATTACCTTTACGCTTCGGGCATTCGCGACGGTCGGCCCTGTTTTCTTTGCTACCGTTCGTCCGATTTGACCGAATTCGGGAATCCCGTCCCGATTTTTGAAAAGAATCCGGATTTCTGGGGAACCCGTGACTTCTGGGCGCCGGAAGTGCATAAGTACAAAGAGCGCTACTATTTGCTGGCGTCTTTCAAGGCGGAAAACCGATGTCGCGGCACTTCGATTCTGGTTTCGGATACCCCCGACGGAACCTTCACTCCCCTGATCAACCGTCCGATCACCCCTTTTCATTGGGAGTGCCTCGACGGAACGCTCTACGTCGAAAACGGCATTCCGTATCTGATCTTCTGCAAAGAATGGCTTCAAGTCAAAAACGGCGAGATGTACATCGCCGAACTGAGCGAAGATCTGTCCTCTTTGAAAAGCGATCCGATTCTTCTCTTCAAGGCCAAAGACGCCTTATGGACGCGATCGATCCGGGGACAAGACAATTTCGTCACCGACGGTCCTTTCATCTTTAAACAAAACGGAGAATACTGCATGATCTGGTCGAGTTTTTCAGAAAACGGATACGCAATGGGTCTGGCGCGAAGCCGTTCGCTGACCGACGGGTGGGTCCATGAAAAACAGCCTCTGTACGATCAGGACGGAGGACACGGCATGATCTTCGACAACAAGGGCGAAGAAACGGTCATTTTCCATTCGCCGAACGGTCCTTCGGGTCGGGAAAGAATGAAAATTCTCCCATTAAAGGAACTATTGCCCGCGTACTGACGAAATTTCTCCCGGACGCCGCCGAATCGTTGCCGTCAAAATGTGCGAAAGCACGCTTTTTATTCGTGGAAGACGACTTTAACCGGAAATACCTTTCGATGCGGACGATCCGATTCTTCTCCGTCGAAGCGTTTCTTCATCAGATCCGCCGTATATCGGGCGATTTCTTCATAGGAAGAAGACACGCTGTTGACGCGTTCGCAAACGTTTAGATAGCCGGATACGTCGTCATAACCGAACAGTTTGACTTTACCGCCGACAGGAAAATTGAAATGCCGCCGGATCGTAATCGCCAGTTCGTCGTTATGCGTAAAGATAAAATCGAATTTGCCTTTTTCGATAAAATCGTACATGGCGTCGAAACGGCCGTATTCTTCGAGCGTGAGAAAATACGTCTCAGCTTTCTTCTTGCCCCCAATGCTTTGAAGAAAGCCTTCTGCCCTTCTCCTCGACGTTTCCGTAAACGCATTGCCGATATAAAGGGCTTTTTCGCATTCGGAGGATAAAAAGACTTCTCCGATCTGCCTTCCCCCGTCTCCGTCGTCGGTGTAAACCGAATCGACCGAAGCAAACGGCGAATTCGATCCCAGCAGAATGACGGGAATGTTCCTCTCTTCAAAAATCCGGGCGACGTTTTGTTCCGGTTCGACGAACGTGATCACGCCTCCGCAACGATTGAGCATCACCTTTTCCACCGTCTGGCGATCGACGACGCTGTCGACGGGTATCAGAAGACCGTCGAGATGCCGTTCTTTCAGGTCGTTCAACAGATACGTAATCATGATCAGGTAATACGGATTCTGCAAAGACGGAAAAATGATCGCGACGAAATTCGTCTTTCCGTTGACCAGATAATACGCGATATTGTTGGAAATGTAGCCCAATTCCTGCGCTTTCGCTTTGACTTTGGCAATGGTCTCTTTCGAGATGTCGTTACAATCCCTCAAAGCGTGCGAAACGGTATTGAGGGATACGCCCAATGCGTCGGCGATATCCTGCTGTCGGATCAGATTTGATTTCTTTTTCATCTTGTTTCCTTTCAAAGTCCGAATAAATGATTGACATTATCGATAATGTATTATACTCTTTTTTTAAGGAGATGAAAAGGTTTTATGAACAAAAAAGTATTCTTGCTGTTTCCCTTGATTTTAACCGGCTGTTCGCCTGTGAATCCGGCGATTTCTTCCGCCGATTCGCTTTCTTCCCAACCGTATTCTTCTTCCGCAAAGGAAGAGGAAATCCCCGAGATCGCCGATGTCGTGATTCTCGCCGGGCAATCCAATTGCGAAGGGCATTCTCACGTTACCTATCTCAGAAAGAATACGAGCGAATCGCAGAGAGAGGACTACCGGAACGGCTTTGAAAATGCGCTGATCCGTTTTTCCTCCAATCGCGGCACCCATAAAAGCGGCGGTTTTGTTCCGGTAAAAGAAGGAATAGGCGTATCCACAGACCGATTCGGCATCGAAATCGGAATCGCCGAAGCGCTGAAAGAGGCGGGAATCCAAAAGAAAACCTATTTCATCAAATATGCCGTCGGCGGAACCACGCTGTACGACGACTGGCACTCTCCTTCTTCCGGATTCGGCGAATCGGAACTTTACGCCGGAATGGTTTCGTTCATCTACGATTCGCTCAGCCAACTGGAAGAAAAGAATCTGATCCCGGTTATCCGCGCTTTCTGCTGGATGCAAGGCGAAAGCGATGCTTCCGGGAACAACGCTTCTGCCTACTATGGACTGGAAAAAGCCTTTGTCCGCGACGTCTTTGAAGGATTCTCCTATTACGCTTCGGAAGACGGAATCCTATTCGTCGACGGCGGTATCTCGGATTGCCCGAGTTGGACGCATTTTTCGACGATCAACGACGCGAAAAAGAAACTATCCGAAGAAAACCCGAAACAGCACTTTTTCATCGATACGATCGCGGAAGGATTGACCTACGATCAGGAACCGGAAGGAAATCCGGATCTCTACCACTACGACGCGCTAAGCGAACTGCGTCTTGGAAAACTTTTCGGCAACGTCCTGCTGAATGAAAACCGGATTTAATCTTTGGTTTTCTTCATATAAGGTAAAAAGTATTCGGCGAATCGGTAAACTCCTGTCGAAGGATTGCTCAACGTATTTAATCCCGGCAGGCGTTTGGCATTTCGAATCGCGTTTTCAAGATTTCCTCCTTTTTCTGTTAAATACCGGTGCATACCTTCTTTTGTTTTGGAATACGATTCCGGTTTGAGTTTCGCGTTCAGAAAAGCATTATACTCTTTTCGCGAAAGACGGCTTTCGCAAAAAGCAAAATACAAGCAATACCACAATTCAAAAGCCTCGTTAGAAAAACAGGAATGCCAAACGATTCCCGTTCTTTTGTCATATCGAAAGCCCTCCTCGTTTTTTTCTGTCGAATTATTCATTTTTTCGATCGTACGATTGGCTTTCTGAAAATCTTTATCCGGAAAATCATCTTTATCGAAAAAAATCCAGACATGGTCGATCTGTTCATCATTCTGAAACCGTTTCTCGACATCTTGTTTTGCGTTTTTCACCAAAGACAATGTGTGAAGCGGCGTTCTTTGTCCGACCGAAATGATTTCGATGTCATTGGCACGGCAACGATATTTTTCCGCAATCTCCTGTTTTATGCTTTCTATATAGTTCGGCTCGGTTTTCGTTCCTTCCGCATAGACTAAATGACGTCCGAACTGAATCAATTCTTTCGGAAGACTTCTTCTTCCTTTCGGGCTCAGCGGTCTATGCATGCCAATTCAGTCCCTTTTGAATAAACGGGTCGGCGCCGTATTTTCCTTCCAGATACTGTTTGCTGTACTTGGCGTCTTTTCGGATTTGCTCCCCTTTGTAATTGACGATGTTCGATAGAGGAATCGCACAGGACGAATAATTTTCATCGCGATAAACGAACCAGATTTCATCTCTTCTGAATAAATCTTTGTCCATATTGATGAGATCGTGCGAATTGAATATCAGTTGAGAAGTTTGATTTTCGACCGAAGTGAACAATTGAATGATGGCACGAAAGAGTTTCGGGTGAAGCAAAGCGTTCATATCGTCGCATAGAAAAATATTCGGCGATTGAATCGATCGCAAAACATTGACAAAAATCCAAAAAACCTTTTGCGTACCTGCGGATTCCTCCGACAAACTAATCTCTTGTTCGATCGCCTTGCCTCCACTTTCAATTTCTCTTACGAAAAAAACAGGATAATAATTTCCTTCTTTATACAAACGGATATCTTTGATTCGTATATCGACACCGTTCAAAAGGGAAATCAATTGACGCTTATGTAGTTGAATCACTCCCAAAATTTTTTCATCGATCTGAACATTTCCTAAAGTCAACTCATTGATGCGTAAAATTTCACAAGCAAGGTCCCGGATGACAGCCAAACACTCCTGTAACTCTGCATGCGTATTGGCGAAAGTGTTGAAAACATAATTGACAACGGTCTTGTTTTTCGATAATTTCAAGTTCTCTAAAATCCCGATTTGACTGAACGATTCGCTTTCGATCTCTCCTTCCTGATTTCGCGTAAACAAACGATGAAATTCTTCCTCGTGAATTTTCCGGAAGGAAACTTCTTCTTCCAAAATATCGTACGTACCATAATAGACTCTTTGCTGAATTCCCGTAAAAGGATTCAAATTGTTTTTTTCCGTCAATGTCGGCAGGATTTTGAAACGGTATCCGATTTCATATTGGTCCGTAACGAAAAACACCGTTTCTTCGACGTATTTGTCCTCACTGAACACACAGCATATTTGCTGAGGGCTCATCATCATATTTTCTCCGCTGAAAAAAAGGTTTTTTACCATCAGAATCGCAAGCAAAACATTTGTTTTCCCTCCGCCGTTAGGTCCGTACATCGATGTAACCTTCAATAAATGATTGTCTCCGACTTCCAAAAGGTGATCCGGGTGTTCGTGAACCCGGTCCGCATCGGCTTCCATGCTGAACGTTACCTCTGAACGAATCGACTTAAAATTTACAATACTGATTTCTTTTAGCATAATCCACCTCATGAGATTTTTTCTCACAACTATTATATGCAAAAAATTTCATTTTGTAAAGAAAGGATTTCCTTTCATACGCAAAAAGCGGTGCGCTTGCACCGCTTGAACCTGACTTTTCTTCTACTTATTCGCGGAAAGAATCATCAGATCGCACATATTCTTTGAAAATTCCGCCGGATTTTCAATCGGAAGCCCTTCGATCAATAAAGCCTGATTATACAGGAGATCCGCATATTTGTCGATCAGACTCGGATCGTCTTCGTACACTTTTCCGATCGCCTTCAACAGATCGTGATCCGGGTTGATTTCCAGAATTCGGCCCGCCTTGACGTTTTCTCCGTTCGGCATGTTGTTGAGAACCTTTTCCATTTCAAACGACAAGCCTTCCGTCGAAGCCAGGCAGACCGGAGAATCGACGAGCCGGGACGACAAACGGACATCCGAAACTTTTCCGTTCAGAGCTTCTTTGATCTTGTTGAGCAACGGCTCGTTTTCCTTTTTCAGATCCTCGACGCGGTTTTTCTCTTCTTCGGTGGTTAAATCGAGATCGTCGTCGGTGATCGCTTTGAATTCGGTTTTATCGTATTCATGAAGGATTCTCAGCGTAAACTCATCGATTTCATCGGTCAGAATCAGCACGTCGTACCCGTGCTTTTTCATCGCGTCCATCTGCGGAAGATTCAGAATCGCAGACTTATCCTTTCCGGAAGCGTAATAAATGGCCTTCTGACCTTCTTTCATCGCCTCTTTATAGTCTTTCAGAGATATCATTTTCTCTTCGTTGATCGAAGAATAAATCAACAGATCCTGCAAAAGATCCTTTTTCATTCCGTACGATTCGTAAATTCCCCATTTCAGGTGAACGCCGTACGTCTTGAAGAACTCCTGATACTTTTCAAAATCGTTCGTTTTCAGATTTTCCAGTTCCTTGACGATCTTCTTTTCCACCGAAGTCGCGATCTTTTTCAGTTCGTTGTTCTGT
>UMKG01006012.1_pt1 | contig 10702 bp, 14 predicted proteins | sample 1966261 | NCBI WGS metagenome assembly UMKG01 (sample SAMEA4836169, study PRJEB28245) | human gut metagenome | biome: gut microbiome; material: fecal sample | place: Denmark | collected 2008 | reverse complement strand
CTCTCGGTGAGCAGCCAATAGGGTCCGAAGGCAGCTCCAGGCCGGCACTCCGCACATATTTAGTTGGGGTTTTATTTTACGGGAACCCCAGTCAACATCAGCGATCTTTCTGGGTAATGTTGTGGGAGAGGGAGTGGCTGACTGTTGGGGCGTTGGCCGTTAGCGGCGTCCCGCCCGCGCATAGTTGACTATGCTCGATGTGGCAACTCCAGCATGAGGCCGCCTTGCGACTCTTCGAGACTCGGCACCGAGACCTTCCAGGAAAAGTCCGCGAGGCTGCTGCATAGGTCAAGCTCTGCGTGGCAATGCTCTTCATGTGCCCTCCTTTGGTTCTTGTCGCCGCTTTTTAATCGACGATCGACTGGCTGCGATTCGATGATTAAGTGTAGGTCGAACGCGTCTCAGTTTTTAAGGAGCTTTCGCATCGCTTGCCGCCCAGGTGTAACGGTGCTTCCGTTAAAGACCTCTGGGTCAAGCATGATGGATGTAGTAAAATCACGCCCTTCTGACACAGGCGTCAATTATGAGCGTGCGGGCGAGACGAGTATGCTTACTCCGGTGAACCACTTCTACGGCGGAACCGCATCTCTTTAATTATGTATGTGCCGAGCGGCTTTTGCCGTGTGCAGTCTCGTTTTTTGACGTATATATCCTTTTGTTCGAACGATGAAGAACACCGCGAAATGGCGTAGGATATCGGAGTCGATGTGGGGTCGCTGCCCTTTTGTTTCTGGCGGTGTTTCTGCCGATGCCGCGTAGCCGTTTTATATGAATTACCTTAATAAGAGCACTTATGTTCGCATGGGTGTTCGGCGGTAAAATTGATTCAATGGATTAGTGCCGCTGCTATTCATGTGGCATGACCTAGGCTGTCGTTTTGTCGGTGAGCAGATTGTGAGGTTGTTGAGCTTATGGACCGAGTTAAGAAGAATATCGTTGGCGTTGAATCTGCAAAGAGAGAATTGATCTCCAAAAGGTACAAACGGATTACCAAGGCTGTGAACTCGGAGTTTTGGAGTTCCAACAGCGAGACGGCACATTCACTGTATGTTGGTTCTTATGGGCGTGGTACCGCAACAACAGATAGCGATCTTGACGTATTGCTGTCCCTTCCTAGGAGCGAGTACGAGCGTTATGACATGTATAGGGGGAATGGACAATCAAGATTACTTCAGGCTGTTAAATCCGCAGTTTCCGAAACCTACTCTACGACTGATGTTAAGGGTGATGGTCAGGTTGTCGTTGTCAGTTTCTCGGATGGAATGAAGTTTGAACTTCTCCCGGCATTTGAGCGTGTGGACAGCTGGGGATCATTTGTGAGTTACGACTACCCCGATACTCATATGGGCGGTCGATGGCTTGCGACTGATCCCAAGGCGGAGCAGGAGGCGATGAAAGAGAAAAACGCAAGCTCGAGGGGACTCCTGTTCGACACTTGCAAGCATATTCGAAATGTCCACGCCGCGAGCTTCTCAAGCTATAGGCTGTCCGGCATCGTTATCGATAGCTTCGTGTTCTCCGCGATTGCTGGTTGGCGTTGGGCGAATGGGGAGAGCTCTGCACCAGCGGGGGCATATGAGATGCAACTTTTGGATGAGTTTAATCGCCTTTCCCTGCAAGGCGCGGTGCCGTTCGCGCTTTTTAGCCCAGGTAGCCAGCAGGCTATCGATACAGCCAAAAGTTATGAGTGCCTCGGAAAGGTGCTTCGCCAAATGGCGCGCTAGGAGGTTGTTTTGGATAGATTGGATTATAGGGAGCGGCTGCGCGGACAGATTGAGGAATCTTACGGCAAGCTGTCGTATACATATCAGACGCAGCAGGAAGCGGCAACTCTAAAGCGTAAGACGGTCAATCGTATTTCCATCAGCCAGATAATTCTAACTGCGGTTTCAACTTGTGGAGTAATTAGCGTCATTATAGGTCAAACCGGGACCGGAGTTGGGGCTGTTGTCGCTTCCATTACCTCGGCCTTATCGCTTGGGTTAAATCTGTATACCCGTGGCTCTAAGCTGCCCGAGGAAGCTGAGGAACACGTGCGTTGCGCTAATCGACTCTGGGTTGTTCTTCAGGACTATGAGTCGTTGCTTACGGATTTTGACGACCTTGAAGTTGGAGAGATCCGCAGATGCCGCGACTTGCTCATTGAGAAGCAAGCCGAAATATACGATGAAGCGCCAAGGACGAGCGACAAGGCGTACGAGAAGGCTCGCGACAGGCTTAAGAACGGGCACCAGTCATTTGAGCCGGGGGAGATTGACAAATTGCTGCCGTCGCGCTTGCGTAGCCATGCCTGTGAGGAATAGTGTGTTTCCTGCTGGGTTGTTAGGGCTGGGGTGTTTCCCAGCCCGTTTGATAGACGATCTTGTTGGTGCGTTAGTGTGAGATGACTTTACTGGCTTACCGACGGTGGGGTGCAAGGAGTTTGATATGGATCTCGATAAGGTTAATGAAATTGCCACTATACCGGTGCTTGAAAAGGCATATGACGACCTTGTTCATCCCTCTGCGGAGTCGATAGGAAAAACGGTTAGCCTGGTTCCACGGACTGTTGCCATTTGGCTTTCCTCGTGGAATCGCTGGGTTGTTAATAGAGAGGAAAGCATCAAGCTGGCTATCGATGCTATAGAGTCTCGTGTTGATAAGATTCCCGAGGAGCATCTTACCGAACCTCCGGCGCATATCGCAGTTCCAGCAATTCAACAACTCGCATATTGCTATGACAGCGAGGAATTACGAGGGATGTATGCGAATCTGTTACTTTCCTCGATGGATGATCGGACGGCAGAGTACGTCCACCCCAGTTTTGTTCAGCTACTTAAGGAGATTAGTCCCGACGAGGCTAAGTTACTGAGTACGTTGACTGGCTCTGATGATGCTGAACACGCGTCTATTCCGCTCGTTGACTTAAGAATTGTCAGCGCAGACGAGCTAGTTCCAATTAAATGGACGCTTATCGTAGAAGGCTATAACGAGTGCTGTAAGGGTGTTTGCGAGTACCCTGATCAATCGCTGGTGTATCTGGGAAACCTGGATCGACTTGGCATCCTCAAGCGTTGTGATTACTATGCTGATGATGTTAAAGCTACGCTTGAAAGGTTCGAATCAAGCGAGGCTATCCAAAATGCGAAGGCGAAGGTTGAGCTTGAAGATGACAAGAAATTCGTTTTCCATCGCTGGAGCTACCAGGTAACCGATTTTGGGGCCAACTTTATTAAAACGTGTGTTTCGTGAAATGAGTTTGGTTGGAATGTGTTCGGGCAAGAGGAAGCCTTCGGTATTCGATTTAATTAAGGCGTTTATTGCTTGCGTTGTGGTGCTCTCTGTATTTTTGCTAATAGTCATTCAGATTGCGTTTTCAATTGATACACCAGTTCCATGGCTGCATCCCGTATGGGACGCTAACGGCCTGCTTGGGTATCTTGGCGCGTTAGTGGGCTCAATTTCGGCGGTCGCGGTGCTGTATTTCTCGCTGCTAGCTGGTAGAGAAGACCGGAATCATTCTGATGTGATGAACGTTCTCCCTTGTATTGCCTTAACCCGTTTGTCGGAAAAGCAACTATGTATGTCGAAGAACGGTTTCGCTCACGGTGTGTTTACCGAGGCTGATCCCAGGGACGATGAATACAAATCGGGTGCTTTGGACTGCGTTGATCGTCTGCTGATTGATGGCGGAGCCCCAGCTATTCCTTGCGACGAGAGTCCTGTGGACGAGCATGCCGCTAATCGTTATGCAATATCCAGTATGGGAGCTGGGCCTGCGGTTAATGTGAGGGTTGGAATTGCGAATAGAAATGAGTGGGCCCATTTTGGAACTCCGCGGGTCGCCTGGTGCCAGACTCGACAGCTTCCAGTGGGAGGGGAGAGTGAGCTGGTTATCTATTTTGGTGGTGAAGCAAAGCCGGTGATGGAGGCCGGCTATCGCATCCTCGTCACGTACTCGGACATACTTGGCAACCGCTACCTGCAGTATTTTCCAATGACTTTTGATGGGCAGGATGATGTTCTCAAATGCACGGTGAATAATTCCATTAATCGGATTGGCATTCCTTAGTTTCAGAGTATTCGGGTTGTTGCGCTAAAGGGTATTTGACGTAACAGCCAAATCTTAGTGATTCGCTCAGTTAAACGCCTTAATATAAAATCTTGAGTTAATCATCGCGAACGGAGATCTGATGACCGACGCCAATAGAAAGCCGTGGCTTACGGCGTCAGAGCAGATTGATCATCTCAAATCTAGGGGTGTCCATTTCTCGCTGATGAGTGAAGAAGATGCTAGAGCTTATCTGGAAAAGAACAGCAACTATTTTCGCCTGCGTGCCTATCGGCTTGGGTTTCCTAAAGTTGAGGAAGGAGCACGCAAGGGGAGTATGCAAATCTAGATTTTAAGATGCTGGTCGACTTGTCGATTGTCGACATGCTCCTTCGTTATGAAATGTTGCCGCTTACGCTTGATGCAAGATTTTCTAAAAGAACTGCAAGCTTCGTTTGACGAAGGTTTTGCGAGGCAATTTTCTATAAAGAAGGGCGTTCTGTCAAATTGCTGCAACTGTTCGTCCAGATTGGATGAGGGTCGATAGATGTACGACTTGGATAGTCGAAAAGACATAATGCGCCTATTTTCAGATTATCACCAACGCTTGACTGGGTCTTACGGGTCGGAAAGGGCCATTCTCGCTGAACTGCTAGAAGAAGAAACGATAACTGGATGGCATGCTACCAGAGTGCTCTCTGCGGATGATATTGCGGAAATGGGTTTGAAGGCTTTCTCTAGGGAAGAGGCATTTGACCAATTTCGCTATCTTTCCGGGGTTGTTGGGTTGAACTTGGGCCAAACTGAGACTGTTCTTCAGAAGGCAAATCATTATTTTGCTGAACATCCACGCAGGACTGGCTGTGTCTGCTTCTACCTGCTTAAATCCATGGCCGGGCAATATTCAAAATATTCAGCAACGTTGGGTGGGGAAACATTTGCGTGGTCTTTAGAGGATGTTGCGGGAGCCGAAGCAGTTGAGGCATTGAAAAGCCTGGGGGTTTCAATCAGGGTCAAATTTGCCTTCTCTTTTGATCGCATTCAGCCTTATGCCCATGATTCAATATTGTCGAGCTTCATTGATGTACTCAGCAGTAATATGTCGACGGATTACTGCCTGCCCAAGATTGATGGAGCGATTGTTGGCTCGATTCCCCCTCATGATATTTTGAGAATTGAGACAATATCGTAAAGGGTGGCGCATTGACAAGGCTTTCGTTTCTCTATCTGAGGGATCCGGTCGCGGTTTTCAAAAGAGCCGTTTTGGCTGAGTCATCGATTCGAAACCATGACTGAGTGGCCTGGCGGCACGTACGCTGTTCTTCGAGCCCATTTTTCTGTTTCAGTTCGCTCATCGATTGTGCTCACTGCATGTCCCCGCAGTTTGTAATAATCGACTAAAGCAGCGGTCGAGGAGTATGAATATGGCTGGATATTCTTTTAAAGTCAATGAGCTGGTCACGGTGGACGGTACGACAGTAAAGCCTAAGAAGATTACTGTATTCATTGGACCAAATAATTCTGGTAAAAGTAAATCACTTAAAGAAATTCGTTCTGAGATTTTGGGTAATCCAGAGGTGGGCTATTCCGGAGGGGAGTTGACCAAGCGCGTTGTCTTTAATGAAATCCACCTCAATTTCCCAGCAAACAGCAATGAAATAATCGATACATATGGTCTCGATGATAAAGTTGTTCGTTGTAATGGGGGATGGCGTCTCCGCGATTACTGCAACACCGGCATAAATTGGACTCCGGGTGGAATTGCATTTTCTCCGAATTATCGTACCCCTTGCTTTTCCCCGACCGATGATTGGCGCAAGAGTTTTTCTCGGTGTTTTGATGACGACAACTATGAAGGGCCAGAACAAGCTCGCCGCGAGGCGCTGCGCTTTTTTGGACCTGCGATGGTTGACTATGTGGGTACCGAGGATCGCCTGTTGATGTCGATTGGCGATCAAGCTTATGGCATAAACGACGATAACTACAACAGCCTTAGCTCGGCATACGACACCGATCCGGACTGCAAGACGATAGCGTCCGAAATTACTCCACTATTTAACAGGGACGTTGTTCTAGATGCGAGCACGAGTCGCCAAAGGATTGTCCCCGTCGTTAGCGATTCATTTGAGGAATATCGTGGTGCAACACATGATATGCCACGTCGTCTGACTATCTTGTCTAAGGCTACGCCGCTGCGCGAAGAGGGCGATGGCTTGCGTAGTTTTGTTTCCGTTCTTTTGAGTTTGATGGGAAGGCGCAAGCCGGTGTTTCTTTTGGATGAGCCTGAAGCTTTTCTTCATCCTCCATATGCGCGCAGGATGGGGGAAATCCTGGGCAAAAACTTTATTGAGAACGAAAGTCTCAACAATGTGTTTATTTCCACGCATAGCTCCTTCTTACTCCAGGGGCTCATCTCGTCTTGTTCTGAGGAGCTTACCATCGTGCGTCTTAACCGAGATGGCGACATGCGCTGCGCAAAAGTGCTCTCCAATAAGGAAATCCTGAGCTTAATTGACCGCTCGGATTTTTCAGCCGAGTATCTGGATGCATTATTTTCGAGTGAGGCCGTCCTTGTCGAAGGCCCTAGAGATGCCGCCGTATATCGTAAACTAATTTCTAAATTTGATACCAATTACAGCGGCCTATTTGTTTCTGTTAACGGTAAGCCGGGTTTTGAGAGCATTAAGAAGTTTTATGATTCGGCTGGAATTAGATGCAAAGTAATTACGGATTTTGATTTATTGGATAATAACGATATTTTTAAGCGCGTATCCAATCTATTTATCACTACCAATGATAAACGGAATGAAATTCGAGAAGTGAGGAATTCCCTTGAGCGATTTTATCGAGAGCTTGAAGGCTGTCCGGGCGGGCAGCGGGACAAAATGCCAGAAATAGTGAAAAGTCATTATAAGCACCAAGTTTATGAAAGCCTTCCAGATGATCTGGGCGTGTGCGTTGAAGAGATGCTTCGGCTTCTTGCGCGCGAGGGATTGGTAGTTTTGAGTTCTGGAGAACTCGAATCTTTGTTTGAAGCCTATGGGGTGGAATACGTTCACGGTTCGAATAAATGGCTAACTAATGCGTTCAGTTACATGGCGAACCATAGCTGTGACGAGCTGCGACATATTCCTGCCGTCGCTATAATATTGCAAGCATTTATTCCGGAGGAGCAGCGGGAATAATAGTCAGGTTCTGATGCGGGACTTCGGCTCTTCTATGTCGCGTTGAGGTTGGTCCATTATGGCGCTGAATAAATAATGGGATGTATTGCCAATCAAGGGTTAAAGAATGATTTGGAAGATTCATGGCATTGGATTGCCGGCCGCCGAGTCCGCTCTTCGTGATCATGCTTATCGATTTTTCGGCCAGGGTTCTTCTCGTCGGGCTTAAGGCGCCGCTCGACCGGTTGCGACCCGATGATTCGATACTCGCGGCGATACGCATATTTGAGCGTTTTGATAACGAGGCTTCACGGGATACCTTGGATTGCCTTGTTAGCCACGCTTGAATCCGGGGCACCGTAAAAGACGAGTTCGTGCGAGGAAATGTCGCTTCCGGAATCAGTCTTCCTATTTACGGCTGTCCAAAGCAGTCATTTCGCATGATAGAAGACGAGCCGTTATTTCGGTTGAATAAGCTGCAGCGATCCGTTCGCGATGCCATCAAATGATCCGGTGGCGTAGTCGTGTTATATGCTGCAGCTTTAGGGGAATGAGGACGGTACCGATTGGGATAATGCTCTAGTGGTGTCCGGTAGCGGATATAATTAATTCAATTTCGGCTCCGCGCTTAAGGACCCATAATGAAAACTCTCAATGGCCTCATGAAACATCTTAGGGATAAAGGGATAGAGACGCACGGCTCTGTCCATAAAAGAAAGATGAAGAATTACGGCTATTATCATGGCTACAAGGGTCATCGTTTTGTGGGCAATTCTTCCAACTGCTTGGATTTAACGAGCTTTGACGAGGTAATTGCCTTAAATGAGTTTGATATGGCGGTCAAGGCGCTCTTATATCCAAGCGTAATGTTTATTGAAACTGCGCTAAAGAACTATACGCTAGAAGCCGTGCTTGAAGATTCTCACTCGTTCGTGCTGGAAGATATTTTCTCTCGAACGCTCGTGGCGTACCGTGATTACCCTAGAAAAAGTAAAGACTATAGCGCTGCTATGAAAAAGCGTCTGGGTCTGCGCGCGGAAATCAATAGATTGATTCAGTACAATTATTCCAAGAACCCTGTTGTTAGGCATTTTTACGACAGCGATAAACCCTTGCCTATTTGGGCGCTATTCGAGGTCATGACTCTAGGAAACTTCGGTGTTTTCTATTCGTGCTTAAAGGGCTCGGTTAGACAGAGCATATCTGATGACCTAAAGCTTCCGAACAATTACGACGGTCCCGGGCTTCTTGAGCGTACTATCTTTGCGCTCAAGGACCTCCGTAACGCGATTGCTCATAATAGTGCCGTTTATGACGTTAGGTTTAAGAGGGCAAAAGTGGGCAATCAGCTTGGCCAGATGCTGTCATCCGAGATTGGCGTTCCTTCGATAGACTTTTCAACTATTACTGATTATGTCGTCCTAATTGTCTATCTACTCAGAAAGATGATGGTTTCCAAAACTGAGTGCTATCAGGTTATTCGAAATTATTCGAACGTGCTAGAAGATCTGCACGGATCTCTGTCCTCCTCGGATTTTCACAAGATAGTTAATACCGGAGCTAGGAGCAAGATGGATTCACTCCGTAGTTATATAGCTGCAACTTAAAAGTCAGCGTCTGAAGATGAAGATAGTTTTCACTTGTGTTGGGGCCCGTAGACAAACACAGGATATCGAGTAGAATATAGCCAATTGCGGTGGAAGCTCTCGGGCGACACCTGAAGAGGGTTGATGCGTCGGCCCTCTTTTTTTGACGATATTTTACAGCATGCTTGACATGGCTGCGCGAGGCCGTGCGGGGGCATCCGTGTAGGGAATGTCACCTCCAGAATCGATCTTGCGATTCAACTGCCGCTCGACGTGGCCATATCGCAAGATACCGATCTGGCGTCGGCGCACCGGAACCCATCGATCATTCGCCCGGTAATCACGACGGTATTGTTTGCGATCTTGCTCTCTTGCTCCGTGAACATGCAGTAGATCGGCAAGAGCCAGTTGGCGTAGATGCCCATCCCGTACGCTAAAGACGCTACCAATGAAACGCTCTGCTCGCCGGGTAGACCATGGTAGTAGCCGGCTGCGTTCATATGGAGGCGCCTGTCCATCAGGTCGTCGATATGAGCTTCTTTGGATGTGAACTTCAGCACCCTTTCTGCTCTTTCGCTTTGGTTTGCAGGGTTGCCAGAAGACAAAAAGATCAACGTGCTCGTTGCGTGCGCTTCATTTTATGTCCGCGCCAGTGGCTACACTTTTGAAAATCGGCACGAAGGTACCTGTCACATATCTCATGCTATAGACATATCGGCGAGTTCAGAATTGAAGGTGAAGTGAGTATGAAAGGCAGAAATCAGCACGTTACGAAGCGTTCTGATGGCAATTGGCAGGTTAAGGGCGAGGGAACAAGTCGCGCTTCTTTCGTTACGACGACCCAGAGCGAGGCGATAAAGCTCGGTCGACGCATTTGCTCCAATCAAGAATCGGAGTTGATTGTCCATCGTCGCGACGGAAGGATTCGCGCAAGGGATTCCCATGGCCACGACCCCTTCCCACCGAGGGGATAAGGGTTCGGCTCCATAGCGACAGCGGCCCGTAATGGTGTGCCCACTGTCGTTAAATGACTTCATCATTGCGGTGAAGGTTGTAAACGATGCTGTCGATTCGATGTTCGCATTGGAGCGCATATTTGGGCGTTTTGAAAACGAGGTGGTGCGGTATGATGGTTCACTTCATTGAGGTGTAGAGTACATATCTCAATACAAAAGCTCTTTGGGAGCTTTAAGGGTGACGCTTTCTGATAGAGTGTTGCCCTTTTTTTCATGCATGTAATGTGTGACGTGCTGGCTAAACGCCATTCCGGCAATGGGATGGTCGAGTATGGGCGGTTTGGCACTTGCGCCTGCTGTCATTGGTGTAGCAAGCACTTGATTTAGCCTACTTAAAGTCTATAATCAAAGAAAAACTCTGATATATCTTTTCAAAATAATGAAAGGAATGTTGAGTACCATGCTTTGTCAGTTCACCTTTAAGAACTATCGGTCCTATCGCGACGAGGCTGAGCTTTCCATGCAGGCGACGCCGATGAAGGAGTTTGAGCGTTCCCTCATCGAGTGCTCCGACGGGCAGAGTTTCCTTCCGGTGGCTGCGGTGTACGGGCCCAACGCTGGTGGTAAGTCTAACCTGCTCGAGGCTCTTGATTACGTTCGTTCGGCGGTGGCCAGACCAATTAGATTGCTGTCTGCCAGCGCTGATGCGCCAGCGGGTGATCGCCCTTTGATAGCCCGTTGTTCGGCGTTTGAATTTGATGACGTGTCTGCTGCCGAGCCCACCGAGTTCGAGCTCTATTACCGCGCGGGCGAGCATGAGTACCGCTATGTTCTGTCTGTACACGCCGATGAGATCGTGTCCGAAGGGCTGTGGCGGCGTAAATTGGGAGCGTCGCGTACGGCGATGCTGTTCGAGCGCGAGGATACAAAGGTTGAACTCGGCCCCACACTGCGTAAGCTTGTGAC
>UMKG01016408.1_pt1 | contig 10756 bp, 9 predicted proteins | sample 1966261 | NCBI WGS metagenome assembly UMKG01 (sample SAMEA4836169, study PRJEB28245) | human gut metagenome | biome: gut microbiome; material: fecal sample | place: Denmark | collected 2008 | reverse complement strand
TCCTACTTTGCAATGTCCTACGATCTCAGTGGCGTGAACGGCCGCCCTATGTACCGGGGCAACCGCCTTTATGTAAAAAAGGTCTGAGCGTATTACCAAAAAAGGATTTGAAATACGGCATTCAATATTGCCTCAGATTTCAAATCCTTTTTATAATTATAAAAATAACTTCAGAAGCTTACTCTGTTTCCTATTCATTACTTCCAGTCCTGGATTTCAGGAAATCAAGCTCTTTCGCAGCTTCTTCATCCTCCGGATACATTCCGACATAAGACACAGTTTTCTCCTGCGCTGTGGAAAAATCCAGTTTCTTCTCATAAGCTACAATTTCATTAAATAACAAGCTCTGCATTTCATCATCGGAAGCAATGGTAATTCCGCTGCTGATATTTCCCAGGGCAGAATCATAGTTTCCTTCTGCCATATCGCACACAGCCAGTCCATTGTATCCCTGTGCGGCAGTCTGTGTCTGATTCCCGGACGTATCATCCAGCTTCTGATTGATATACTGCTGGTACATTGCCCGGGCATTTGCGTAATCTGACTGGGCGCCATAGACCATTCCAAGGACCAGAAGCGCCTCTGTACTTCCCTGATTGGAAGCATCTGTCAGCTCTTTCTGGGCATTGGTATAATCTCCCATATAGTAATAGATTCTTCCCCGGCTGCAAAGATCCTCTGCTCCCTTTGCCTCTGTAGACAAAACAGCCTCCAGATACCTGGTTCCATCCGCTTCCATGTCCTTATCCAGGTACGTCTCGTAGATCTGGATGGCCCGGTCATAGCTGGAATCTTCCCCATATGCCTGCTCAAAATCAGAGGCAGCTTCATCATAGACATCCATTTCCAGGGCAACCTTTCCAGTAAGAAACCAGGCATCTGCATCCATCTCATAATTCTGGGCAAGCATCTGACAGTCTGCCATGGCATCATCCAGATACCCAGCCTGCAAACGTGCTGTAGCGCGATACAGATACAGGTCCCGGACCATACTTTTACTTACTTTCTCCTCGCCAAGAGCACTGGTAAAGGCAGTAATGGCATCATCATAATTTCCCAGACGCAGCTGACAGATTCCAATCCCGCGGTAAGACACTGCAGGCTTCACACCATTATTCACAGAAGTAGTAAATTCATCCAGCGCATACTCATAGCTGCCCTGCTCCAGATCTTTCTCTGCTTCCTTAAAAATCTGCTGTTTTTCATTATCACAGCCAGCCAGAAGGGAAAGCCCCATGACCGCTGTCAATATTAATGCTGTTTTTCTGATTTTCATTCTCAACCAACGATCAGTCCTTCGGCTTCCATTACTTCCACAACACTGTCTACATACTGATGGCAGAGCTCATCTGTCTCGGCCTCCACCATAACACGGATCAGCGGCTCTGTACCACTCTCGCGGACCAGAATACGTCCGGAATCGCCAAGTGCCTTTCCTGCTGCTTCGACTGCTTCAACCACCTTCGGGTTCTCACGCGCAGTCTTCTTATCTGCTACACGTACATTTCGAAGAACCTGAGGATAAACCTTCATCTCTTTGGCAAGATCACATAAGGTAGACTTCTTATCTACGCATGCTTCCATGACCATAAGAGAAGTAAGGATACCATCACCTGTAGCTGCATAACGGCTGAAAATAATATGTCCGGACTGTTCTCCACCAATGCTGTAGTTATTTGCCATCATATTCTCGGCAACGTATTTGTCACCAACGGCAGTCTGCTCATAACGCATTCCTTCACGCTCCAGAGCTTTGTAAAGTCCCATATTGGACATCACTGTGGTAACAACAGTATTTCCATTCAGTTTCCCCTGCTCTTTCAGATATTTACCGCAGACATACATAATCTTGTCACCATCGATGATATTTCCACGATGATCAACTGCGATACAACGGTCAGCATCTCCATCATAAGCAAATCCGATATCCAGGCCATTGTCTATCACATATTTCTGAAGGACTTCGATATGGGTGGATCCACAGTTTGTATTGATGTTAGTTCCATCCGGCTGATTGTTGATCACATAAGTTTTCGCCTGAAGTGCCTCGAAAACACTTTTTGCAATTGCGGATGAGCTTCCGTTGGCACAGTCAAGTCCGACTTTTACATTTTTGAAATCACGGCTTGGAATGGAGATCAGATATCCGATATAGCGGTTTCGTCCGGAAGCAAAATCAACAGTACGTCCAATGTCTTCTTTGCGTGCAAGAGGAAGCTCCTCGATCTCGCCATCAATGTAGGCCTCAATACGCTCCTCGATCTCAGCCTCAATCTTCTGTCCGTTTCCATTCAGAAGCTTGATTCCATTATCATAGAATGGGTTATGGCTTGCGGAAATCATAATACCGCAGTCAAAATCCTCTGTACGAACCGCAAAGGATACACTTGGAGTAGTGGTTACATGCAGAAGATAAGCATCTGCTCCGGAAGCGGTAAGTCCTGCAACAAGGGCATACTCAAACATATAGCTGCTTCGTCTGGTATCTTTTCCGATTACGATCTTCGCCTTATGGTCACGTCCATAATACCAACCTACATAACGTCCTACTTTAAACGCATTATCAACTGTCAGCTGAACATTTGCCTCTCCACGAAATCCGTCTGTTCCAAAATATTTTCCCATATCTAATTATCCTCCTTGCTTATTACACCTGAAAGCATATAGGAATCATACATTCTTTTCCATATTTTCAGGCAAAACTGCAAACAATTACAATATACAGTATCCGATAATCTTATTTGTAAAGTCCGTTTGGATATACGCCAGCCTCGGTAAGCTCTTTAAAGGCTTTGATCACAACCTCTTTATCTTCTTGATAAGTTACACCAAACCAGGTATCCTTTGTCTCAAGCACATCTACCTGGGCAGTTCCCTTCTGGATCAATGCATCGATCATAACCGGAAGAAGATACTCTGCCTTGATATCACCAGCTTTTACATTCTGAAGAAACTCTACAAATCCATCGTATAAAGTATCCATAAACGCAGGAGTCAGTCCCCACATGTTCATGGAAACAAGCTCATTTAAATCAAGCTTCTCTGCCGGCTGTCCATCTTCGCGGCTCTCAGCGCCATCTGCTGTTTTAAAAATGTTGTGTGTCTCGGTAACCCCTGTAAGCTTGCCGTCTGTAATGTGGCAAAGTCCTCTTGTAACACTTCCATTATCGCTTAAGGTGTTTCCAAGACGGAAGCCTGCCATACAAATATGCAGAACATCATCTGCTGGCTGCTCCCGAACCAGATAATCATGTACTTTTACGTATGCTTCCTTTCCATAGTAGTCATCTGCATTGATAACTGCAAATGGCTCTGTAAGGAACTCTCTTGCGCAGATAACAGCATGGCCGGTTCCCCATGGTTTGGTTCTGTCTGCCGGTTTCACAAAGCCTTCCGGAAGTTTCTCCATTTCCTGATATGCATACGCAACTTCTGCGATCTTCTCTACTCTTGCACCGATGGTGCTTTTAAATTCTTCTTCCAGATCCTTACGGATAATAAATACAATTTTATTGAAGCCAGCCTCCAGTGCGTCTCTGATGGAATAATCCATAATGATCTCACCATTTGGGCCAACTGGTGCAAGCTGCTTGATTCCATTTCCAAATCTGCTTCCAACTCCGGCTGCCATGATTACAAGAGCTGTTTTTTTCATAGGTAATACCCTCCCATTTTTCATATGATTGTTGTTTTAGAGCGTGTTTGAAAAAGGCTCTAAGTTTACTGTTCCTGCAGATTGCTCAATTTCGCTGCCTGGTCTGCTGCGATCAGGCTGTCGATGATTTCATCCAGATCTCCATTCAGAATGTTATCCAGTCTGTGAAGTGTAAGTTTGATACGGTGATCTGTTACACGTCCCTGTGGAAAATTGTAGGTTCTGATCTTCTCAGAACGATCACCTGTACCGATCTGACTTCTTCGCGCCTCTGCTTCTGCGTCATGCTGTTTGGCCAGCTCCATCTCATACAGACGTGAGCGAAGAACCTTTAACGCCTTATCCTTATTCTTCAGCTGGGACTTCTCATCCTGACAGGAAATTACGATTCCTGTAGGAATATGGGTCAGTCGTACTGCGGAGTCTGTAGTATTGACGCACTGTCCGCCATTTCCGGAAGCACGGAATACGTCGAATTTACAGTCGTTCATATCCAGATGGAAATCAATCTCCTCAGCTTCCGGCATAATTGCAACCGTACAGGTGGAAGTATGGATTCTTCCGCCGGATTCCGTCTCCGGAACCCTCTGTACCCGGTGTACGCCACTCTCATATTTCAGTCTGGAATAAGCTCCGGCACCGTTTATCATAAAGGTAACCTCTTTGAATCCGCCGATTCCATTCTCGTTTAAGCTCATCATCTCTGTTTTCCAGCGCCTGGATTCTGCATATTTTACATACATTCTGTAGATCTCAGCTGCAAAAAGAGCAGCCTCATCTCCACCGGCACCGGCGCGGATCTCCACGATAACGTTCTTATTATCGTTAGGGTCCTTAGGCAGAAGAAGGATCTTCAGTTCATGCTCCAGCTCTTCCACACGCTTCTTGGCATCGGAAAGCTCTTCCTTGAGCATTTCTCTCATATCCTCATCCTTCTCCTCTTCCAGCATGGAAAGGCTGTCCTGAATGGTTTCTTTATTTTTCTTATATTCCTTATAGGTATCCACAATTGGCTGCAGGTCGCTCTGTTCCTTCATAAGCTTCTGGAAACGATCTGGATTAGATGTTACATCTGGCTCCCCCAGCTCATTCAGAACTTCCTCGAAACGTATGAGCAAATCGTCCAACTTGTCAAACATGGTTTTCCTCCTGTTATGTTCTTCTCTTTACTTATATAAAACTATCGTCTGCCCAACACAACTCTGTCAAGTCCCGTCAGGTCTTTAACAATCTGTACATCAAAAAAGCCATTTTCCCGCATCAGACTCTTCACAGCTTCGCCCTGATCATATCCGATTTCAAACAGCATCCAGCCATTTTCCTTCAGGAAAGCCCTTCCCTCCGATACGATTTTTCTGTAAAAATACAGACCATCTTCATGGCCATCCAGTGCAAGTCTTGGATCGTGATCCCGCACTTCTTCCATAAGATTTTCAATCTCTGCACTTCTGATATAGGGGGGATTCGAAATAAGGATATCATACTGAGGCATATCTTTGCCAGTGTTTTGTTGAAAAAAAGCTGACGAAAACAAGTCGCTTTCCACGAAAACAGCTCTGTCTGACACTTCCAGGCTTACTGCATTCTTATCTGCCACCTGAAGAGCAAGTGGGGAAACATCAGCACCCACACCATATGCATCCCCGGTAAGTGCCAGAAGACTTAAAAGAATACACCCTGATCCGGTGCACATATCCAGAATCTCTGGTGTCTTTTTCCCCTTCATAACTTCCAGAGCCTTCTCCACCAATGTCTCCGTATCCTGCCTCGGAACCAGTACATTTTGATTTACATAAAATTCAAATCCCATAAAATATGCCTGGTGGGTAATATGCTGCAAGGGAACATGACCTGCTCTTTTTCGGATCAGTTCCCGGTATCTGTCCGCTTTTTCCTCTTCAATCCCATCAGCTGAATGAGCGAAATAAAAAGCTCTGTTCATTCCTGTCACATACTCCAGAAGAAGCCAGGCATCCAGCCTGGCTTCCTGGATCTTATGCTGTTCCAGAACCTTGGTTCCTTCTTTTAATAGTGTTTCCAGAGAAGTCATTGTGCAGCTCCTGTTTCCGGTACATTCCCGGTAAGTTCTTCACTGTCCCCGCTTTCAGATTGCGCGGAAGCAGCGGAAAGATCACCATTTTCTTTGTTCTCATATGGAATATCCAGATTAAATTCTGTCTTTAAATATGCTCTCCAGTCAAACACAGCCTCCACAGCCTTGATGGCAACCTCTGCCATATCAGCTGTAGGTTCTTTTGTTGTAAATTTCTGCATTGCCATACCAGGTTTGCTCATCATCAAGGCAAATTTACTGTCTGTCCTGCCTGCCCACTGGATAATTTCAAATGAAATTCCAGATACTACAGGTACCATGAGCAGACGACCGAAAAGACGGAACCAGTAAGACGGTACCAGTACAAAAATAAAATGCAGGAAAATACTTACTATCATAACCAGAAACAGAAAGCTCGTTCCGCAGCGTCTGTGGAATCTGGAGCTCTCAAGCACGTTCTCCACAGTAAGCGGCTTACCATTCTCCACACAGTTGATACATTTGTGTTCAGCACCATGATACATAAAAGTTCTCTGAATATCCTTCATTCTGGATATCAGGATCATGTATCCCATAAACAGACCCAGCTTCACAAATGCTTCCACAATGGTAACCACCACTTCCGAAGCGCCTACCTTACGGCAAAGACTGGCCAGTGCATAAGGAAGCAGCATAAAGGCTGCAATGGAAATTACAATAGAAACGGCTACAGTTACATAAAGCAAGGCTTTAAATGCCTTGTCCTCTTTTTTCTTCTTGACTTCCAATTCTTCCGAAGAAAGAGCAGCATTCTTTCTGGTCTCTTCCTCGTCCTCCTCATCACCTGCAATTTCAGCTGAATACATAAGGCATTTCGTTCCGGTTACCAGAGAATCAATAAAGCTTACCATTCCGCGGATGATTGGTTTCCGCCAGATCCTGGCTTTACCGAAAATGCATTTATAGTCTTCCACTTTTACTTCAATTTCTTTATCAGGACGTCTTACTGCAATGGAATATTTATCCTTGTGGCGCATCATAATGCCTTCCATTACAGCTTGTCCACCGATATTGGATGGTTTCATTTTATCCTCCAGTTATAAAGAAAGGTTGAGATTTCCCAACCTCAACCTTCTCGTTCAGTAATATTCAAATTATTTATTCAGGCCATATTTCTCGTTGAACTTATTGATACGTCCGCGAGCCTGAGAAGCTTTCTGCTGTCCTGTATAGAACGGATGACATTTGGAGCAGATTTCTACGTGGATGTCCTGCTTGGTAGATCCTGTTACAAAAGTATTACCGCAGTTGCAGGTTACAGTTGCCTGATAGTAATTCGGATGGATTCCTTCTCTCATGATTTTCACCTCTCTATATTTATTCTATTTTATTTGCGTTGAATCTGACGAATTCACACTTTACACAGCCTACTGATTATAGCATGGCGTTATGAGAAATGCAAGTTATTTATAAAAATTTCTAAAACTAATCCCAGATAATATTCTGCACGGTGTTTTTTGTGAACATTACAATTTCTGTTTTTTTACCATTTGCACAAATTCAGCATTATTTGCAGTACGTGCAAACATGTTCAGGATCTGTTCCACTGCCTCATCAGACTTCATTCCGTTAAGAGCCTTTCGCATAATATATACAGCTTCCTGCTCGTCTTTGCTCAGAAGCAGATCTTCTCGTCTGGTACCGGATTTCTGAATGTCGATGGCCGGGAAAACCCGTTTCTCCTGAAGCTTGCGGTCAAGAACAAGCTCCATATTGCCGGTTCCCTTGAATTCTTCGTAAATAACGTCGTCCATTTTGCTTCCAGTGTCAACCAGTGCAGTGGCCAGAATGGTAAGGCTTCCTCCCTCACGCATATTACGTGCTGCACCAAAGAAGCGCTTCGGCATATGAAGTGCTCCCGGATCAAGACCTCCTGACAGAGTTCTTCCGCTTGGAGGAACAACCAGGTTATAAGCTCTTGCCAGTCTGGTAATGGAATCCAGAAGGATCACAACATCCTGCTTATGTTCTACAAGGCGGCGTGCACGCTCTACAACCATCTCGGATACACGCTTATGATGCTCCGGAAGCTCATCAAATGTGGAATAAATAACTTCCACGTTCGGTCCCTGTATTGCTTCCCTGATATCGGTAACTTCCTCAGGACGTTCATCAATAAGAAGAATTATCAGATGCATATCCTTGTTATTCTTAAGAATAGATTTCGCGACATCCTTAAGCAAAGTAGTCTTACCTGCCTTAGGCGGGGAAACAATCATACCACGTTGTCCCTTTCCGATAGGGCTGATCAGATCTACGATACGCATGGCAGTAGTTCCGCCGGGACGCTCCATGATCAGACGTTCATCTGGGAAGATTGGGGTCATGTTTTCAAAATTGTATCTCTTCTGTCCCTCACTTGGATGGAAACCATTGATAGACGTTACATATAAAAGGGCACTGAATTTCTCCCCCTGTGTTTTAATACGGATATTTCCCTGAATAATATCCCCTGTCTTCAGATTAAATCTGCGGATCTGTGACGGGGAAACATAGATATCATTCTCTCCTGGAAGATAATTCTCACTTCGAATAAATCCAAAACCATCCGGCATAACCTCCAGGATTCCATTGGCCTTTTCGCCACTGTCAAGCTGGACCGTTTCAGCCGGAACATTGTAAGCGTTGCTTACATCCTCTTCTGTACGGTTCTCACTGGCTGCGCCTGTACGGGGCTGTTCCGTTTCCTCAAGTCTTAATTCGGCTGGCGGAACCACTTCTACAGGTTTCGCTACAGGAGTGCGCTTCACGAAGTTCTCCGGTCTGTTTTCCCCATTATAACTGTTCTGGCGTCCTGCATTTTCATTTCTGCCATAATTATTGCTGCGGTACTCAGGATTACGCCGTATAACGGTACGGGATCTGGTTGGTGCTTCTCTTCTCTCCGGTGCAGAAACACTTCCCGAATTTTCTGTTTTTTCTGCTGCCACAGGCTCTGGTCTTGCAGGTATGGTATTCTCTTCTGCTGTTCCGGAAATAGTCTGCTCATTTTCTGCAGTCTGTTCTTTCTTATCCTCTTCCAGCATACGTTCAATTAATTCAGGCTTTCTCATAGTAGAAATGCCCTTCAGTCCTCTGGCTTTTGCCAAGTCTTTCAGCGTAGCCAGGGATAATGATTCATACTTTTCTTTCATCAATCATCTACCTCTTCGACTAATACAATTCTAAAACACATTTCAATTTTGATTTAACGGGATACAAATGTCTGATTAGACAGAAGCTATATACTGAATTATAAAAACATCCTTCAAAAAACTTATTAAAGTTTATTTTAACACATTTCAGGCGCCGTGTCTACATCCATTCCAAATACATGTTACTGTTCACTTCTACCAGTGTTACTGTTCACCCCGTGACCAGTAACCTACCAGTAACTCAAATATATCTATCCCTGCCTGCAAGAAAGTGATAACCTTTGTTTTGTATTATACACACCTAAGGTTTTTCATTGCAAGAATTTTCTGTCGACGCATATCCCGACTCTTCGACATATATAAGAGTCCTGTTCTCCCGGTGACCCAAAGATAAGTACCAGCTGTCACTTACCTTTTTATAAAATACCGGTTTCCCACGCCTGTGCTATTCACAGTAAAACACCCGGAGATATTTCTCCGGGTGCCGGTCATCTTTAAAATCATTAGTTCCAGAACGCTCCGTAAATCTTCTGGATCTTAGCGATCTGTGCGTCTGTAATCTGATTCAGTGCATTCTGAACAGCTGCATAAGTCTGTGGTCTGCTACTCTTCAGGGAAGCATTGTTCAGGATGTAATCCTTAACAGATTCTGCAAAATATTCGGAAGCATTCTGTGTTACATAGGCTTTATTAAAAGCTGTAACATTTGCCTTCTCAGCTGCAAAAATGCTCTGGAAGCTTGCTGTCTTATCTGCATTTCCTGCGATAAATGCAAGGAAATGACCCAGCTCATGATAAACAGAATCATCAATCTGCTTCATTGTAATAGATCTTGATCTTGCATCAAAATATCCGGAATAGTTGACGGATGGATCAACAACAAGCTTAAATCCCAGCTGCTGATATGCTGCAATTACACGATTGTCCATCTTGCCTGCAACACTTGCTACATTTGCTTCGTATTTGCTCTGGTTCTGTGAAGAGCTTGCTGCTGCAGTTGCCTGGGAAACGGAAGTACCAGAAGAAGTAGTGCTTACAGCGGTCTCATTGGCAATTGATACCTGCTGTGTAGTTGTTGTCTGAACAGTTGTTGTGATCTTGGATGTAACAACTTTCTTTTTGGATTTCTTGGTGTATTTCGCTGTTGCTTTGGTAACAACGGTTGTCTTGGTATCTACTGTTGTATTACCGGCTTTATTTGTTTTATTGGTTACTTTTGTTTTGGTTTTCAGTTTCTTGGTGTAGCTCTTCTTGGAAGCCTTTTTTAATTTAACAGTCTTCCTGATTGTCTTGGTACTGGAGGTAGTCTTCACAGTAGTCTTCGGCTGGGAAGCCAGTGGAGTTTCATCTTCTATGATGGAAGTCTCCATGATCGGATCTGTATAACTGGGGAATTCAGGTGTTTCTCCTGCTCCTGAGAATAATGAAACGCCGCCGATCACTGCTGCCAATGCTATAGCAGCACAACTGGAAACAACTTTTTTATTTGCGAGCCACTCTGTTAATTTCTTTCCTTTCATAAATAACACACCTTTCTTGAACCATAATGTAACTGACTTGCCGCTATCTGGAAACTATCAGTCCCATCAGTTTGTGGAAATAAAAAAACCGTTTATCAGATTAAATAAACGGTCGCCACAAACAGAAGAACCACGTCTCCTGTCATATTACATTACCTAATCAATATCAATGCGGCAACCGGCTGTCATAGTCTTGAGACCTTAGACCCTTGGCTTTGCGTCCCTGTCTTTCAACAGGTTTGCCTTTTATTCACTTCTTATAATAAAGCAAACTGTCACTTTTGTCAACGGAATTCCCTTGTTAAAACTTACAATATGAACCATTTATGATAATGTCCTAATATACCATAAAGGA
>UMKG01067021.1_pt1 | contig 10819 bp, 7 predicted proteins | sample 1966261 | NCBI WGS metagenome assembly UMKG01 (sample SAMEA4836169, study PRJEB28245) | human gut metagenome | biome: gut microbiome; material: fecal sample | place: Denmark | collected 2008 | reverse complement strand
CTGCACTCGAGGCACTTGACCGCATGGGCTACACCACCAACGGCGTGATTCTCAACAAGAAGCCTGTTTAAGCGAGGAACCGTGTATCTCAAGTCCCTCACGCTCAAAGGGTTCAAGTCGTTTGCCGACCGCGCCCATATGACGTTTGAGCCGGGCCTGACCGTCATCGTCGGTCCCAACGGCTCGGGAAAATCGAACATCTCTGACTCGATTCTGTGGGTCCTGGGCGAGCAGAGCGCCAAGCAGCTGCGCGGCCAGGCCATGGAGGATGTCATCTTCTCGGGCTCGTCAGCGCGCAAGCCGGTGGGTGTCGCCGAGGTCACGCTGGTGCTCGATAACTCGGACCATATGCTGCCCGTCGACTTTGACGAGGTCGCCATCACCCGTCGTATGTATCGCTCGGGCGAAAGCGAGTACCTCATCAACTCGAGTCCGTGCCGCCTGATGGACATTCAGGACATCCTGCACGATTCGGGCTTGGGCAAGGATACGCATTCCATCATCAGCCAGGGCAAGCTCGACGCCATTTTGCAGAGCCGCCCCGAGGAGCGCCGTGCCCTCATCGAGGAGGCCGCCGGCATCTCCAAGCACAAGCGCCGCAAGGAGCGTGCGCTCAAAAAGATTAATTCGATGGACGAGCACTTGACCCGTGCCCGCGACATCAATAAGGAGATCGCCCGTCAGCTGCGGCCGCTGGAGCGTCAGGTCGATCGCGCGCGCAAGTACAAAGAGCTGTCCTCGCGCGCGAACGAGCTTACGCAGATGCTGGCCGTCGACGAGCTTCGTTCGCTGCAGTCGCAGTGGAACGACTTGGAGAGCCGCTCCAAGGAGGGTGCTGCCGAGCTTGAGCTTGCGCAGTACCGCTTGGGCGAAAAGGAACGCGAGCTCGAGAAGTTCCAGGTCATGCTCGAGGAAAAGGGCCTGTTTGTGGGCGATCTGGGCGAGCAGCGCCGCCATATGCAAGACGTGGTCGGTCGCATTAACTCCGATATGCGCCTGCTCGAGGAAAAGGGCCACAATATGGTGTCGCGCCTGTCCGACATGCGCGGCCAGATCTCGAGCTCCGAGCATCAGCGTCGTCGCGTGGTCGAGGAGCTCGAGGATGCACGTGCGCAGCTTGAGGAAGTGACCGGCGCGCACATGCAGGCCCAGGAGGACGTTGACGCCGCTGGTCCTGCCGCCGCTGAGCTCCACGAGCGGCGCGTGGCGCTCGACAATCAGATTTCGCAGCTTACGCGTGAGCAACGCGATGTGCAGCGTGTGGCCGATAACGCGGCGCTCGAACTCGCCAAGGTGAAGGACTCGCTGAGCAACGCCGAGGTCGAGGACAACATGTACGCCTCGCGCCTGGAGCAGATTGATGAACAGCTCGAGGAGGTTACAGCATCGCTTGATAGCCGTCGCGACCGTGCTGAGGAGCTTGAGAGTGCCCTTGAGGCGGCTCGTCAGGCCCAGAACGATGCGCGCGAGGCCACCGAGGTCGCCCGTGCAGCCCTGAAGGACTTGCGTAATCGTGAGAGCGAGGCGCGCAACAAGCTGTCCGAGGTGCGCTCGGAGCTTGCCAGCCAAAAGAAGCTCGATGCCCGCATGGCAGACAGCTCGCCGCTGGTGAGCCGTCTGGTGGGCGCGCTGGGCGACGATGTCTCAGGCCGTCTGGGCGACGTGCTCGACGCCCCTCGTGAGCTTGAGGGCCTGGTTGAGCAACTACTTGCCGGCGATATCGATGCTCTTTTGTTTGATGATGCCGCTACGCTTGAGCGCGCCGGTCGTGCGGCTTTGGACCAAAAGAAGGCTTCGGGCGAGGCGCTGCTGATGGCGCGCGGCGTGAGTGGCTCTGCTGCCGCCGAGGGCGCTGCCGGTACGCGTCTGGTCGATCGTCTGTCCGTGCGCTCCGGTTATGGCCCGGTTGTCGAGGCCCTTCTCGGCGGCTATTACGTGGTCGATGACTTGGCTGCCGCGTTGGCTGCCCCTGTCGTTGACGGTGTGACCTACGTGACTCCCGATGGCGCCCGCGTGAGCTGTGGTGGTCTGGTGCGCGTGGGGCTCGATGCCGGCGAGGCTTCGGGTGCCTTGGAGCGCAAGCGCCGCATCCGTGAGCTCGAGGGCCTGGAACCCGATCTGGCTGCCATCTTTGAGCATGCTTCGGACCAAGTCGTTGAGGCCAACGCCGCCGTCGAGGAGGCACGTGCCGCCGAGGGCGATGCCGCCGGTGAGATCGCCCGTCTTGAGGGCGAGCGCCGCTCGCTGCTCTCCGAGATCGGCCGCTTGGAGCAAAGCGTCAACAATGCCGAGGTCGAGCGCGTGCGCATCTCCAAGCGCCGCGAGCAGGCCTCCGAGGCCGTTCGCGCTGCGCGCCCGCGCGTTGACGAGCTCACCCGTTCGCGTGACGAGGCGCGTGCACAGGCAAGCGACCTGGGTCTCCAGATTGCCGAGGCCAACGATGAGCTCGATCGCGTTCGCCGTGACGATTCCGAGGCCGCCGGTAAGCTCGCCGATGCCAAGGTGCGCCTGGCCCAGACGAGCGAGCGCCTGCGTTCGCTGAAGGGCCGCGTGCCCGACCTTGAGCATCGTCTTGAGGGCATCGACCGTCGTATCCGCGGAACACGCCGGGCTTCGCGCTCGCTCGAGCTGCTGCGCCTGCGCGTCGACCCCATGCACGAACGCTATTCTGCCCTGTTGGAACGCGCATCGGATTGGGCAGCGCGCCTGCGTGACCAGGCCTCTCTGGAAGAGGCGGACTCCGCTTCGCTCAAGAAGACCATCGAGGATGCCAAGGCCGGGGTCTCCCGTGCCAAGGAGCGGGTTGATGCCGCCACGGCGATGCAAAATGAGTTCAAGGTTGCGCGCGGCAAGCTCGAGGTGCAGGTAGAGGCGGCCATCAAGGCCATTACCGCCGACGGTACCACGGTGCTCGAGGAAGCGCTCATGCTGCCGGCGCCCACCGATCGCGATGCCGCCGAGCGCGAGCTCAACCAGCTTGTGCGCCAGATCAACAATCTGGGCCCCGTGAACCAGGTTGCCATGGAGGAGTACGAGCAGCTCAAGCGCCGCGCCGACTACATCGAGGAGCAGCTGGCTGATCTGGAGAGCGCGCGCAAGGCGCTCACCAAGATCACGGTGGCCATTGATCGCAAGATGCGGAAGGCCTTCCTGGTGACGTTTGAGAAGGTCGACGCGAACTTCCGCGAGATCTTCGCTATGCTCTTCCCGGGCGGCCAGGCTCATCTGGAGATGACCGATCCCGAGCATCCTGCCGAGACGGGTATCGAGGTCGTGGCGCAGCCGCGCGGCAAGCGCATCACCAAGATGATGCTCATGTCGGGCGGCGAGAAGAGTCTGACGGCGCTCGCCCTGCTCTTTGCCGTGTATCGCACGCGCACGGTGCCGTTCTATGTGCTGGACGAGGTCGAGGCGGCGCTCGATGACGCCAACCTGTCCAAGCTCATCGGCGCGCTCGATGTGTTGCGTTCCGATACGCAGCTCTTGGTTATCTCGCATCAGCGCCGTACTATGGAGGACGCTGACGTCCTCTATGGCGTCTCGATGCAAGCCGACGGCGTCAGTCGCGTCGTCTCGCAAAAACTCGATCGCGAAACCGGAAAGGTCGTGAATACATAATGGGATTCTTCGATGCTCTCTCGCGCGGACTTGAGCGAAGCCGCGAGGCCCTCAACGAGGTCTTCTACTTTGGCGGTGAGGTCGACGAGGATTTTTGGGAGGACCTGGAGGACACCCTCGTCATGGGTGACATGGGCGCCGAGGTCGCTATCAAGGTCTCCGATGACCTGCGCGATGCCGCGGCCAAGAAGAACCTCAAGACCGCCCCGCAGCTCCGTCGTGCCCTAGCCGAGCAGCTCGAACAGCACTTTGTGCCCATCGAGCGCGACCCGTTCGCCGATACGCCGAGCTGCGTGCTGTTTGTGGGCATCAACGGCGCCGGCAAGACCACAACGGTCGGTAAGATCGCGAGCGCCATGGCCGCCCGCGGCAAGAACGTGGTGATCGGTTCGGCCGACACCTTCCGCGCCGCCGCCATCGAGCAGCTCGATGTGTGGGGCCAGCGCGCCGGCGTCCCCGTCATCAAACGTGACCGCGGCTCCGATCCGGCAAGTGTTTGCTACGACGTGCTCGACGAGGCCGATAAGCGTGGCAGCGACCTGGTGCTTATCGACACCGCCGGTCGTCTGCACACGAGCCCTGAGCTCATGCGCGAGCTTGCCAAAGTGGTCAACGTGACGCGTAAGCGCGCCGCCAATATGGCCGCCGGCCCCATGCCCGTCTCGGTCGTCCTCGTAATCGATGCCGCGACAGGCCAAAACGGTCTGAACCAGGCGCTCGAGTTTAACGAGGCATTGGGCCTGGACGGTATTATCATGACTAAGCTCGACGGCACGGCTAAGGGCGGTATCGCCATGGCCGTGGCCGAGAAGCTCAAGCTCCCGATCCTGCGCGTGGGCGTGGGCGAGCAGGTCGATGACCTGCAGGAGTTCAATGCCAAAGATTTCTGCCGCGCCCTGGTGGGCGAGTCCAATTAAGGAGTGACTAGTGTTTGATTCCCTGAGCGATCGCCTCAACGACACATTTGACCGCCTGCGCGGTAAGGGCAAGCTGACCGAGGCCGATATCACCTCGGCTATGCGCGACATTCGCATGGCGCTGCTCGAGGCCGACGTTAACTTTAAGGTCGTCAAGGAGTTCGTTGCTAAGACTAAGGAGCGCTGCATGACCGCCGAGGTCATGGAGTCGCTGTCGCCGGCGCAAAACGTCGTCAAGATCGTGCTCGACGAGCTCACCGAGATGCTCGGCTCCACCGAGAGCAAGCTCGTTTTTAGTAACCGCATTCCTAATGTCATCATGCTCGTGGGCCTGCAGGGCTCCGGTAAGACCACGGCTGCCGTAAAGCTTGCCCACCTGCTCAAGAAGCAGGGCCGCTCGCCGCTGCTCGCCGCGTGCGACGTCTACCGTCCCGCTGCTGCCGACCAGCTTGCCACGCTCGGCGGCGAGATCGGCGTGCCGGTCTTCCGCGGTGACGGCGAGCACCCGGTCGACATCGCCAAGGGCGCCATCCAGGAGGCCGTCGACCACCTGCGTGACGTGGTCATCGTCGATACCGCCGGACGTCTTCAGATCGACGAGCAGATGATGCAGGAGGCCGTCGACATCAAGAAGGCCGTCAAGCCCGACCAGGTGCTGATGGTCGTCGACGCCATGACCGGCCAGGATATCGTCAACGTGGTCTCGACGTTTGCCGAGCGCACCGACTTTGATGGTGTGATTATCTCCAAGCTCGACGGTGACGCCCGTGGCGGTGGCGCGCTTTCGGTGCGTCAGGTGACCGGCAAGCCCATCAAGTTTGTGAGCATGGGCGAGAAACCCGATTCGCTTGAGCCGTTCTATCCCGATCGCATGGCCAAGCGAATCTTGGGCATGGGCGACGTTGTCGGCATCATCGAGAAGGCCCAGGAGGCCGCCGATGCCGAACAGCTCGAGGCTGCCGAGCGCATGCTGCGCGAGGGCTTTACCATGAACGACATGCTCGACCAGATGAAAGCCGTCAAAAAGATGGGCGGCATGAAGGGTATCCTGGGCATGCTCCCCGGTGGCCAGCGCGCGCTCAACCAGATGGGCGGTAACCTGGACGAGGGCATCTTCGACAAGAACGAGGCCATCATCATGTCGATGACCAAGGAGGAGCGTCTGCGTCCCTCCATCATCAACGGCCAGCGTCGCGCGCGTATCGCCAAGGGCGCCGGTGTGACCCCCACCGAGGTCAATAGCCTTATGAAGCAGTGGGGCGAGATGAACAAGATGATGGGCCGCATGCGCACGATGGCCAATCAGGCACAGGCCGGCGGCAAGAAGGGCAAAAAGGGCAAGAAGGGCAAGAAGATGCGCATGCCCAATATTCCCGGTCTGGATGCCATGGGCTTGGGCGGCATGGGCGGCCTGGGAACGGGTGGTCCTAAGTCCGATATGGACCTGCTGCGCCAGATGGAAGCGCAGATGCGCAATAAGAAATAGGGCTGTAATTCCAGCTTGATATGGCAAAGGCCACTCGGAAGCTACCGGGTGGCCTCTGTTGTTGGCTTTGATAGTTGGGCTGCGTTCAGCGTCGCGCCCCGAGCTCGCGGTGCCGTGCCGTTAGTGGCAGCCGCAGCCCTCGTGGCCCTCGTGCTCGTGATGGCCGTGGCAGCTGCAGGACTCGCCATGTTCGTGGGCGTGGTCATGGCCGTGGCAGCCGCACGTGGCCTCGCCGTTCTGTGCGAGCGTTCCGGCGATAAGGGCCTCGACACAAGCGTCGCAGCTGCCCTGAGCTCCTGCGTACACCGTGATGCCGGCTTGGGCAAGCGCGTTGATGGCGCCACCGCCGATGCCGCCGCAGATGAGCGTGTCCACGCCACCGTTGGCGAGCAGGCCCGCAAGGGCACCGTGGCCGGTGCCGTCGGTGCCCACGACCTGCTCGTTGAGTACCTTGCCATCCTGAATGTCGTAGATCTTGAACTGCTCGCTGCGGCCAAAGTGCATAAAGATGTTGCCGTTGTCGTACGTGGTTGCCACCCTCATGGTGTAGACCTCCTTTGCTGGCCATGCGGCCGTCGTTGCGGTGATGGGGGAGTACGCGATATTGCCGCCCTCGATGACGAGCGCCCGCCCGTTGACCAGAGCGTTTGCCACCTTGCGATGTGCGCGGCTGCAGATGGCCGCCACGGTGGCGCGGGCGATGCCCATTTGCTGGGCGACGGCCTCCTGATTGAGGCCTTCCAGGTCGCACAGGCGCAGTACTTCGAGCTCATCGACCGTCATCTCGATGGCGTCTCCGCTGGCAAGGCCGTCGGGGGTAAAGCCGCGATATTCGGGGATGATCCCAACACGGCGTAATTTTTCGCGTCTTCCTGCCATACGTGCTCCAAATCTGACATATGTCAACAATAGAATAGCGAACGTGCGGATTTGTGCAAGGAATTTCTGGCATATGTCAGAAAATGAGGGCTTATGTTTGGGCTGTGGGGCCGCGTACGCCTGGGCTACAATAAATCTCGCTTGTAGACGACTGACAGGAGGGTCAATGAGCAAGGCTGATCAACAGTTTGTAACCATGTGCCGCGATATTCTGGACCATGGCACCACCACCGAGGGCCAAAAGGTCCGTCCGGTGTGGGAGGATGGCACCCCTGCCTATACCATTAAAAACTTTGGCGTTACGGCGCGCTACGACCTGCGCGAGGAGTTTCCCGCGCTTACCTTGCGTCGTACGGCCCTCAAATCTGCCATGGATGAGATCCTATGGATCTATCAAAAGAAGTCCAATAACGTGCATGACCTCAACAGCCATATTTGGGACGAGTGGGCCGACGAGACCGGCTCCATCGGCAAGGCCTACGGGTATCAGATTGGCCAGAAGAGCCATTATACCGAGGGCGACTTTGACCAGATGGACCGTGTGTTGTACGACCTTGAGCATACGCCGTACAGTCGCCGCATCATGACCAACACGTACGTGTTTAGCGACCTTTCCGAGATGCACTTGTATCCGTGCGCCTACAGCGTGACGTATAACGTGACACAGCGACCGCAGGATGACAAACCGACGCTCAACATGATTCTCAACCAGCGCAGCCAGGACATTTTGGCCGCGAATAACTGGAACGTGTGCCAGTACGCCATCTTGCTGATGATGGTCGCGCAGTCGGTCGATATGATTCCCGGCGAGCTGCTGCATGTGATTGCCGATGCCCACATTTACGACCGCCATGTCGACATCGTCCGCGAACTTATCGAGCGTCCGCAGTTTGCGGCGCCCAAGGTAACGCTTAACCCTGATGTGCACGATTTCTACGCGTTTACGACCGACGACCTGATCGTCGAGGGCTACGAGCACGGCCCGCAGGTCAAGAGCATCCCCATTGCGGTATAGGTGGCAGGTATGACGTGTAAGCTTTCTGCCATCGTCGCCGTGTGTGACGACTGGGGCATTGGCTGCGAGGGCGATATGGTCGTGTCCAATCGCGCCGACATGCGCCATTTTGTGGCGTGTACCAAGGGCTGTCCGGTCATCATGGGACGCAAGACGCTGCTGAGTTTTCCCGGTGGACGTCCGCTCAAGAATCGTCGCAATATCGTGCTCACGCGCGACGAGGATTTTACGCCCGAGGGAGTCGACGTGGTGCATAGTATCGGCGAGGCGCTCGCCGCGGTTGCCGATGAGCCCGTTGCCTGGGTGATCGGCGGCGGCGATGTCTATCGGCAGTTTTTGCCGTACTGCGTGGAGGCCGAGGTCACGCATAACCACTGCGTCCATCCCGTGGACACGTACTTTCCCGACTTGGACGCCGATCCCGCGTGGGAAGTTGCGCGGCGCGAAGGGGTTGCCACGATTGCCGCGGGCGAGGGTGACGAAGGCCTCGATTATGAGTTCGTGACGTATCGTCGCGTTAGTGCTTAAATCACCTTTTGCCACGGTATTATCGGGTTGGAATGATTGAGGGGCGACGCCTGGCGTCGCCTCGTTGTATATAGATGCTGCTATTGGAAGGGTTCGGGCTGCTATGACTGATGCCGTTGAGGTGCTGCGAATCGATTCGCTCGAGGACGAGCGGCTCGATGCCTACGTGCGACTGACCGAGCGCGAGCTGCGCTGCGTGCTGGAGCCGCAAAAGGGCATCTTTATCGCCGAGAGCGCTAAGGTTATCGAGCGCGCGGTTCGCGCCGGATACGGGCCGGTGAGTTTTCTGTTGGGTGAGCGCTGGCTCGACCAGATGATGCCGCTGTTTGAGCGCCTGGTTGTGCGCGAGGGCGCGGGTCCGGTTCCTGTGTTCGTTGCCTCCATGGAGCTCATGGAGCAGCTGACGGGCTTCAATGTGACGCGCGGTGCGCTCGCGGCATTTCGTCGCCCGCGACAGATTCCGGTTGATGAGTTCTTGGGCGGCGTCGTCGAGGCGGCGGGGGAGCGCCCGGTGCGCGTGTGCGTGCTCGAGGGCATTGTCGACCATACCAATGTGGGCGCAATATTCCGCTCGGCGGCCGCGCTCAACGTCGACGGCATTTTGGTCAGTCCTACGTGTTGTGATCCGCTGTATCGTCGTTCGGCCCGCGTGAGCATGGGCACGGTGTTCCAGGTGCCCTGGACACGCATTGGCAGCGAAGCGCGCGTATGGCCGCATGATGGGCTGGCGGCGCTACACGATGCCGGCTTTTCGTGTGCCGCTATGGCGTTGACGGATGATTCGGTGTCGCTGGACGATCCCGCGCTCCAGGAGATTGACCGCCTGGCAATCTTTATGGGCACCGAGGGTGCTGGCTTGGGCGCCAAGACCATTGCAGGCTGCGACCGCGCCGTGCGTATTCCGATGGCGCATGGGGTCGATTCACTCAACGTGGCCGCGGCAAGCGCTGTTGCCTTTTGGCAGCTGTGCCCGCATGTGAGCAACGAGTACCACTACCAGCCGGGGCTGTATCACTAGGCAGATAGTTAGCACCGGGCTCTGGTTCGGGGCGTTTCGGCCGACGTCGGTCGGTGCTAAGCTGGTATTGGCTTTGGTCTTAAATTGCCGTTTTGTTGTTTGACGTACGCTGGTGGGGAGGGCGTGTGGCTAAGAAATCTACGGCTATCGATGTAACGCAGGGTGTCATTTGGCAACAGCTGCTGTCGCTGTGCGTCCCTATCTTCTTTAGCTCGTTTTTTCAGCAGGCTTACACGCTTATTGGTACGTATATCGTCGGCCAGTTTGGCGGCAAGCTCGCGCTGGGGGGCATTCAAGCCACGATGGTGCTCACCGAGCTCTGCATTGGCTTTTGCGTTGGCGTTGGCGCTGGCTGCGCGGTCATTACCGGTCAGTTTTTTGGTCAGCACGATGATGAGCGATTGAGTCGTTCGGTCCATACGGCCATGACGCTCGCGCTGGTGGGCGGTATCGTTTTCTCGATTCTTGGCATAGTGTTCGTTGAGCCCATGCTGGTACTTATGAACACGCCGCATGAACTATTGGCCGAGGGCGTGGCCTATGCTCGTTGCTATTTTGCCGCCATGGTTGCGGCGCTGCTGCTCAATATGGGAACGGCGCTGCTGCGCGCCGTGGGCGACACACGCGGTCCTGCTGTGATCATTGCTTCCGGCTGCCTTGTTAATGCGGTGCTGGATGTCATCTTCGTTGCCGTGCTTCATATGGAGGCTCTGGGCTGCGGCATCGCGGTGGCGCTGACCATTTGCTCCAACGCCACGATGATCGTGATTCGTATGATGCACGCTCCGGGTGCGTGGCGGCTTTCACTGTCCAAACTCTGCATTGATCCTGGCATTTGTAAGAGCATGATCTCGTGTGGTCTGCCGCTTGGCTTTCAGTCTGCTGCGTATTCGATTTCCAACGTTTTGATTCAGGTGTCGGTCAACTCGTTTGGTGCCGATGTCACCACGGCGTGGGGTCTTTCGGGCCGTTTGGATGGCATTGTCTGGATGGTTACCGAGGCGCTTGGCGTTTCGATCACCACGTTCTCGGCACAGAACTTTGGCGCGCGCAACTACGAGCGCATGCGCAAGGGCTACCATACGTCGCTTGTGCTGTCGTTTATGCTCATTGGTGGCCTGTCTGCCGTGCTACTGGTGTTCTCGGGTCCGTTGTCGCGTCTGTTTGTCGACGATGCTTCGATTTCGGCCTACACCACGACGATTCTTCATTTCATCGCGCCGTTCTACGCGATCTTCTCGATTATCGAAAACGCGTCCGGCTCCATCCGCGGCGCTGGCGTGAGCTTCCAGCCTATGATGCTCACGATTTTTGGCACCGTCGTGCTCAGGGTGATCTGGGTGTTTGCGATTATGCCG
>UMKG01054804.1_pt1 | contig 10873 bp, 7 predicted proteins | sample 1966261 | NCBI WGS metagenome assembly UMKG01 (sample SAMEA4836169, study PRJEB28245) | human gut metagenome | biome: gut microbiome; material: fecal sample | place: Denmark | collected 2008 | reverse complement strand
TGGAAGTTCAGACGGTGGAAGTTATGATGATGGAAGTTCGGATGACGGAAGTTATGATGATGGAAGTTCAGATGATTCGGAAGATTACAGTGATGATTCTGTAGATTACGGAGATGGAACGGAATAAAAAACATATGCAATCCTGCAGTGTGGACCATACAGAAGAATTACGAATATACGAAAGAGCAAAGAAGAGAGCAATGGTACTTCTTTGCTCTTTATGTTTTTTACAAAAAACACATAAAATATATAAAAAAATTGTTAAATATACACATATTTTTAATTGACGTATGGAATGTCCGTTGGTATAATAAGGCTTATAGAATGACTAAAAGTCAGTTCGTATTCCTGATTGAACTTGCTGTAAGATAGTTACTGTTCATACGCCAAAATTCCATTGCCGCAGGCAATCTGGAATGAACTTTGGCTACGTTACTGAGAATGGAGTGAACAGTAACGTAAGATATCCTGTTACAGTATTATTTTATGGAATCAGTATCTGCAAAAAAGATAGAAACCGAAGTTAAGGGAGGACTCCAGATGGGTGTGAGTATGAAATTTACAGATTTGGATCAATATTTATTTGGACAGGGAACCAATTATGAAGTATATAAGAAACTGGGTGCCCATCCGACTACATACAGACGAAAAAAAGGTGTATATTTTGCGGTCTGGGCACCGAATGCACAGTCTGTTTCTGTAATCGGTGAATTTAATGACTGGGAGGAAGAAGCAAACCCGATGGAGAAGGTTGGGCCGATCGGTGTTTATGAAGTGTTTGTTCCGGGGGCAAAGATCGGACAGCTGTATAAATTCTTTATCGTGGGTGCGCATGGAGAGAAGCTATATAAAGCAGATCCTTATGCAAATGAAGCTGAACTCCGTCCGGGTACAGCCTCCAGGATCACAGATATCACAGACTATAAATGGAAGGATGCCACATGGATCAAGAACAGAGAGAAGTTTGATGAGCGGGTAGAGCCTATGGCAATCTATGAGGTTCATCCGGGTTCATGGAAGAAGCATCCGCAGTCAGAGGAAAATGAAAAAGGATTTTATAACTATAGAGAATTCGCACATGCCCTGGCAGCTTATGTGAAGGAAATGGGATATACCCATGTAGAGCTTATGGGAATCGCAGAGCATCCTTTTGACGGCTCCTGGGGATATCAGGTGACCGGATATTATGCACCGACTTCCAGATATGGAACGCCGCAGGATTTCAAGTATATGGTGGATTATTTACATCAGAATAAGATTGGAGTTATCCTTGACTGGGTACCTGCACATTTTCCGAAAGATGCCCATGGTCTTGCGAACTTTGACGGAACCGCAGTGTATGAGCACGCAGATCCGAGACAGGGAGAACATCCGGACTGGGGTACCAAGATTTATAATTACGGACGCCCGGAGGTTAAGAACTTCCTGATCGCAAATGCCCTTTACTGGGTGGAGGAGTGCCACGTAGACGGACTTCGTGTGGATGCTGTTGCTTCCATGCTTTATCTTGATTATGGTAAGAAGGATGGAGAATGGATCGCAAATAAATATGGCGGAAATCAGAATCTGGAGGCTATTGAATTCTTTAAGCATCTGAATACAGTAGTTCTTGGAAGGAATCATGGAACTGTGATGATCGCTGAGGAATCTACTGCATGGCCGATGGTTACAGGGGATGCAGAGAAGGACGGACTTGGTTTTAGTCTGAAGTGGAATATGGGATGGATGAATGACTTCCTGGAATATATGAAGCTGGATCCGTATTTCCGTAAATTTAATCATAATAAGATGACTTTCTCCATGTCATATGCATACAGTGAGAGATATGTATTAGTTCTTTCTCATGATGAGGTGGTTCATCTGAAATGCTCCATGCTTGAGAAGATGCCGGGAGAGTTACCGGACAAATTCAGGAATTTAAAGGCTGCCTATTCATTTATGAACTGCCATCCGGGTAAGAAGCTTCTGTTCATGGGACAGGAATTCGGACAGCTTCGTGAATGGAGTGAGGAGAGAGAACTTGACTGGTTCCTTCTGAATGAAGAGCCACACAAGGAACTTCAGAATTATGTGCATGATCTCCTGACTATTTATAAGAAATATCCGGCACTTTATGCCGGTGATAATAATCCGGAAGGATTTGAGTGGATCAATGCGGATGACGGGGACAGAAGTATTTTCAGCTTTGTGAGAAAGTCTCCTACAAAGAGAAACAATATTCTTTACATAGCTAACTTTACACCTGTTGACCGTCCGGATTACAGGGTTGGTGTTCCGAAGAAAAAACAGTACAAGCTGATTATGGACGAGAATGGACTTCTGGAGCAGCCAAAGACATTTAAGGCAGTGAAACAGGAATGTGATAACAGAGAGTTTTCCTTCGCATATCCGTTGCCGGCTTATGGGGTTGCGATTTTTACATATTAATTTTGAGGGATGATTTCAGGGTATATGTGAATATCTGAGAGAATTATTGTCAGGGGCATGTTATTTATTTGACAATATTGCAGGGTAAGCCCGATAATATATGAAAAATTCGTGAAATATAAATAATTGCTTTTGAAATTTATCTGCGTTATAATTATCGCGAACACAAGGAATAGAGAGAATAATGGTTTCCATGTTGAAAGGAGAATGAACATGAAAGTATCTAACATTAAAGACATCGATAAATTTTTTTCTGTAGTTGACAGTTGCGAAGGCAGAGTAGAATTAGTAACAGGCGAAGGTGACAGACTGAACCTTAAATCTAAATTATCCCAGTATGTATCTCTGGCAAACATTTTCTCAGGCGGAGAGATTCCGGAACTTGAGATCGTTGCTTATGAGAAAGACGATATTGATAAATTAATGAGCTTTATGATCAACGGTTGATCATTAGTGTATACAGGCGGGGGCATGATAGTGAATCATGCCCCTTTCTTTGATGTGAACAGGCAGGTTGTTCTGAAGGTATTGAACAGCTGCAGGATATCTGTAAACCAGGGGGCACAAGTGTTTCCTGGTCAAAATGCGTTGATGGCAGACTTGAATACATTGGACATCTTATGTATAATGAGTACGTTACAGGCAAATATATAAACAGACAGATAATGATGGCAGTTCCAAAAGTTATTCTGTTTGTTCATAAAAATGGCAGAATATAAAAAATGACGGCTATATGGCAGTTATTCAGAAATATAAATTTTAACGAAGAGGAGAAATAAGACAATGGCAACTAAGATTGATATTATTTCCGGTTTCCTTGGAGCCGGTAAAACTACATTGATTAAGAAACTTCTGAAAGAGGCTTATGCAGATGAGCAGGTTGTACTGATCGAGAACGAATTTGGTGAGATTGGTATTGACGGTGGTTTCCTGAAGGAAGCGGGAATCCAGATCCGGGAAATGAATTCCGGATGTATCTGCTGTTCATTAGTGGGAGATTTCGGCACTTCTCTGAAAGAAGTTGTGGACAAATATCATCCGGACAGAATCCTGATCGAGCCATCAGGTGTTGGTAAACTTTCAGATGTTATCAAGGCAGTACAGGGTGTTCAGGGAGATGTGGATATCGTTCTGAACAGCTATACAACTGTAGTTGATGCAAAGAAGTGCAAAATGTATATGAGAAACTTTGGTGAGTTCTTTGATAATCAGGTTGAATATGCAGGTGCGATCATCATGAGCCGTACAGATATCATTGATGAGAAGAAAGCACAGCAGGCAATGGAACTTCTTCGTGGAATTAATGCGAAAGCTGCTATTATCACCACTCCGATTGAGAAACTGGACGGAAAGAAAATCCTTGAGGTTATGGAGAAACCGGTATCTCTTGAGGAAGAACTGATGTCTGAGGAAGAGGTATGCCCGGAGTGCGGACATGTACATGAACATGGAGAGCATCATCATCACGATCACGACCATGATCATGAATGTGGCTGTGGACATGATCACGAAGAACATGAACATCATCACCATGACCACGACCATGAATGCGGCTGTGGTCATGATCATGAGGAACATGAGCATCATCACCACGATCACGACCATGAATGCGGTTGCGGACATGATCATCATGATCATCACCATCATCACGCAGATGAGGTATTTACAAGCTGGGGACGTGAGACGATTAAGAAATACACAAGAGAAGGTCTTGAGAAGATGCTTGAGGCTCTTTCCGCTTCTGAAGATTACGGTATTATTCTTCGTGCAAAGGGAATGCTTCCTGCAGAAGACGGAACATGGATTTATTTTGACATGGTTCCGGAGGAAACAGAAATCCGTGAAGGTGCACCGGAATACACAGGCCGTCTCTGCGTAATCGGCTCTAAACTGAAAGAAGATAAACTTGCAGAATTATTTGGGCTTGCATAATGATCATGAGGAAGCAACGATTTATGGCAATCCTCTAAAATACTGCATCTGGATTCAGCTCATCGGAGTATGAAATCCTGTGTCATAGATGCGCGACTGAATGATTTCGGCAGATAATAACAGAATCAGAATAAAGATAAAGGAATAAATTATATGATGGATGATATCAGAGTTCCCATTTATTTGGTTACGGGATTCCTGGAAAGCGGAAAGACTACTTTCCTGGATTTTACATTGCAGCAGGAGTATTTTGCCATTGACGGCAAAACTCTGTTGATCCTTTGCGAAGAAGGCGAAGAAGAATATGATATGGATAAACTGAAACTTACAAACACAGTTGTGGAAGTGATCGAGGATGAAGAAGATCTGACACCACAGCGTCTGGCTGCCATGGATATCATCCATCAGCCGGAGCGTGTTGTGATCGAGTACAACGGAATGTGGCTTGTAAGTAAGTTTGAGCAGATGGAGCTTCCGGAAGGCTGGGGCATTGAGCAGGAGATTACCTGTGTGGATGCAACTACTTATCAGGTTTATATGGCAAACATGAAATCTCTGTTCATGGATATGATCAGAAATACAGATATGGTTGTATTTAACCGCTGTAAAGAGGGAGATCCGCTTCCTGCATACAGACGAGGAATCAAGGTCGCAAATCAGAGTGCAGAGGTTATCTTTGAAAATGAAGAGGGCGAGATGGATGACATTTTCCAGGATGAGATGCCGTTTGATATCAATGCACCGATCATTGAGATTCCACCGGAAGATTATGGTATCTGGTTTGTGGATGCCATGGATAATCCGGATAAATATGTAGACAAAATTGTCCGCTTTAAAGGACGTGTCATGAAACCACGTGGAATGGGAAGTAAATTCTTTGTTCCGGGACGTGTGGCAATGACCTGCTGCGCAGATGATACCACTTTCCTTGGATACGTGTGCAGAAGCGATTATGCACCGCATATCAAAGAGGGCAGCTGGGTAGAAGTAACAGCGAAGGTCGCATTTGAGAACCGTACAGAATATCAGGGTGAGGGCATTGTTCTTTATGCAAGTGATGTGAAAGAATGCGAGCCGCTTAAGGAAGAGATGGTATATTTTAATTAATTATCTTAGCGTGTGTTTGAAAAATGCTTTCCGTAAGATGTGCGTTACAATTTGTAAGATTGATTTTTTAAACACACTTTAAAGTATGTAAAAAATAAATTTGACATCAGGACAGGTATGGTAATTCCGGAAAATGGTGTTAAATTAAGCAGGAGACACATATATGTATTTAGTAGTTGGCCTGGGAAATCCCGGGAAACAGTATGAAGCAACACGCCATAATATGGGATTTGATACCGTTGACCGTCTGGTAGAGGATTACAATGTCCCTCAGGGTGGTGTGAAATTTAATGCCATGTACGGTAAAACCATGATCGGCGGAGAGAAAGTGATTCTTATGAAGCCGCTTTCTTTTATGAACCTGAGTGGCGGTCCTGTTCGTGAGATGGCGAATTATTTTAAAATTGATCCGGAATCAGAGCTTATTGTTATTTATGATGATATTGATCTGGAGCCCGGGCAGCTTCGCATCCGCAAGCAGGGAAGTGCGGGTGGACATAACGGGATCAAAGATATTATCCGCCAGCTTGGCACAGAGAAATTTCTCCGTATCAAAGTAGGAGTTGGTGCAAAGCCGAAGGGATGGGATCTGGCAGATCATGTACTTGGCAGATTTTCCACAGAAGACAGGAAACTTGTGGATGAAGCAATAGCAAAGGCGGCAAAGGCTGTGGATATCATAATCTCACAGGGTACAGATGCAGCCATGAACGAATATAACAGAAAAGTACCTGTACAGAAATAAGCAGACAGGAAACAGATGATTGTTCAGCAAAAGGTATAGAAAGCGGTAACTGGAAACAGAAGCCGCTTTTATTACGTCGAAGGATCATGAGGGGTGAAGATGAAAGCATTTTTAACACCTCTGCAGGGGCTTGCAGAGTTTGAACAGATTAAAGAAAAAAGCAAAACGAATAAGGGAATCCTGCAGGTTTCGGGGTGTATGGAATCGCAGAAATCTCATCTGATGTACGGACTTTCCGGGATTGCGCCTTATCGTCTGATCCTGGCGGAGGACGAACGCCGCGCCAGAGAAATTTATGAAGATTACAGATTTTATGACAGAAAAGTGTATTCTTATCCTGCGAAAGATCTTCTGTTCTTTCAGGCAGATATCCATGGAAATCTGCTGATACGTCAGAGGATGAAGGTCATTAAGGCGTTACTGGAAGAGAAAGAACTGACAGTTGTTACAAGTATTGACGGATGTATGGATTTTCTGGAATCTCTGGAAAAGATAAAAGAACAGCTGATTCATTACGAAAGTGACAGCACCGTAGACACAGAACAGCTGAAGAACCAGCTGGTGGCTTTAGGTTACGAGCGGGTAGGACAGGTGGAAATGCCGGGGCAGTTCTCTGTGCGTGGCGGTATTGTGGATATTTACTGTCTCACTGAGGAAAATCCATGGAGAATCGAGCTTTGGGGAGATGAGATTGATTCTATCCGGAGTTTTGATCCGGAGAGTCAGCGTTCTCTGGAAAATCTGGAAGAACTTACGATCTATCCGGCGGTGGAGCATATAGGGGACAAGGATATGGTTTCCTTCCTGGATTATTTTCCGGAGGAAAGAACCATAATCTTTCTGGATGAACCAAACCGACTGACTGAGAAAGGCGGGGCTGTAGAAGAAGAGTACAGACAGAGCCGTATGCACAGAGAGGAAAAAGGCAGCCGGAATCTGCCGGAAAACTGGCTTTGTTCTTTTGAACAGCTTCAAAAAGAACTGAATAAACGCAACTGTATTTCTGTATGTGCGTTGGAACCGAAACAGGCAGGCTGGAAAGTGCGGGAGAAATTTTACCTGGAGGTAAAATCAATCAGCGCTTATAACAACAGTTTTGAACTTCTGGTAAAAGATCTTCATCAGTATAAGAAACAGGGATACAGGATCGCGTTGCTTTCCGGTTCCCGCACAAGGGCCGAGAGGCTGGCAAAGGATCTTCAGGAAGAGGGACTGGCAGCCTTTTATGGACAAGATTATGACAGGGAGATCTGTCCGGGCGAGATCATGGTGGTTTATGGCCATGCAAAGAAGGGCTTTGAATACCCGTTGATCAAGTTTGCGGTAATGACAGAATCTGACATTTTTGGACAGGAACAGAAAAAAAAGAAGAAAAAAAATTACAGTGGAAGCCGTATTCAGGATTTTGCGGAGCTTTCTATCGGCGATTTTGTTGTCCATGAAAAGCATGGTCTTGGTATTTACCGAGGAATTGAAAAAGTTGAAGTAGACAGGATCGTTAAAGATTATATTAAAATTGAATACAGAGGCGGAAGCAATCTCTATATTCCTGCTACTCAGCTTGACTGTCTGCAGAAATATTCAGGGGCAGATGCTGCAAAGGCTCCGAAGCTGAACAAACTTGGTACTCAGGAGTGGAATAAAACAAAGAGCAAGGTTCGTGGGGCAGTTAAAAATATTGCAAAAGAACTGGTAGAGCTTTATGCAGTGCGTCAGGAAAAGGAAGGATATGTCTGTGGTCCTGATACTGTATGGCAGAGAGAATTTGAAGAAATGTTTCCATATGAAGAGACAGAGGATCAGCTCAGTGCTATTGAGGATGCCAAACGTGATATGGAGAGTACCAGGATTATGGACCGGCTTATCTGCGGGGATGTGGGATACGGCAAAACAGAAGTGGCGCTGCGTGCCGCATTTAAGGAAGTACAGGAGAGCAGACAGGTAGCTTATCTTGCACCTACAACGATCCTTGCGCAGCAGATTTATAATACCTTTGTGCAGAGGATGAAGGAATTTCCGGTACGTGTGGAACTGTTGTGCAGATTCCGGACCCCGGCACAACAGAAGAAGGCAATCGAAGATCTGAAAAAAGGTCAGGTGGATGTGATCATTGGAACGCACAGAATCCTTTCCAAAGACGTACAGTTCAAAAATCTTGGCCTGTTGATCGTTGATGAGGAACAGCGGTTTGGAGTTACGCATAAGGAAAAAATCAAGCAGTTAAAGAAGGATGTGGATGTCCTTACACTGACTGCAACGCCCATTCCCCGTACTCTTCATATGAGCCTGATCGGAATCCGGGATATGAGTGTCCTGGAGGAGCCTCCTATGGACAGAATGCCGATCCAGACATATGTTATGGAATATGATGAAGAGACGGTCCGAGAGGCTATCAACAGGGAATTGCGCAGAGGCGGACAGGTTTATTATGTTTATAATCGAGTGACGGATATTGCAGATGTTGCCCTGCGTATTGCGAAGCTGGTGCCGGACGCAAGGGTGGATTTTGCTCATGGCCAGATGAGTGAGAGGGAACTGGAGAATGTGATGTATTCCTTTGTAAACGGGGATATTGATGTGCTGGTTTCCACCACGATCATTGAGACAGGGCTGGATATTTCCAATGTAAATACTATGATTATCCATGATTCAGACAGATACGGGCTTTCTCAGCTTTATCAGCTTCGGGGAAGGATCGGGCGTTCCAACAGAACTGCCTATGCGTTTCTGATGTACAGAAAGAATGTGATGCTGAAGGAGACGGCTGAGAAGCGTCTGGCTGCGATCCGCGAGTATACGGATCTGGGAAGCGGATTTAAGATTGCAATGAGAGATCTGGAACTTCGAGGTGCCGGAAATCTGCTGGGTGCGCAGCAACATGGACATATGAATGCGGTTGGATATGATCTTTATTGTAAGATGCTCAATGAAGCAGTGAAAGAGGCGAAGGGTATTCATACAATGGAGGATTTCGAGACATCGGTTGATCTGAATGTTGATGCGTATATTCCTGATTCCTACATCAGTAATGAATTTCAGAAGCTGGATATTTATAAAAGAATGGCGGGGATTGAGACACAACAGGATTATGATGATATGCTGGAAGAACTTCTGGACCGTTTCGGAGAACCCGGAAAGGCAGTGCTGAATCTTCTGGCGATTGCGAAGTTAAAGGCGATTGCTCATCAGGGGTACGTAACGGAAATAAAGCAGACTGGAAAAACAGTCCGGTTTACCCTTTATGAGAAAGCAAGGCTGAATACAGAAGGCTTTCCGGCTCTTATGCAGAAATACAGAAGAGGTCTGCAGTTTAAGAATGAGCAGGAACCGAAATTTATCCTGGAACCACAGGGGAATCTGATCCTGGCATTGACGGAATTTGCAGAGGAACTTAAGAGCATGGCGGAAAATATGTGAAATATACTACATATTTTTCGATTTGCCTTGCCCTTCGCAGGAAAAAAGTTTATACTCTAATAACAGTACATTCTGGGAAAGTGGTATGGAAGAAAGACCAGATTGATAATATGGAGGAAGAAATGAAAAAAATGGTAAAGAGAACAGCCGTTGTGACACTGGCAGGTGTGATGTCAGTTGGTATGCTTTCCGGCTGTGGAAGTAAAACATTAGATGGAACAAAGACAGTGGCTACTGTTGACGGAACAGATATTCCGCTTGGAGTTGTAAGTCTTTATGCCCGCGAACAGCAACAGCAGACAACAACCATGTATTTAAATTATATGGGAAGTGCAGATCATATCTGGGATCAGACAGCAGGTGATGATTCAGATGAGACTTATGGTGATCAGGCAGTGACAAGCAGTCTGGAGTCTGTTGAGAAGATGTATATTCTCAAAGAGAAGGCTGCGGATTATAACATAGAGCTTACAGATGATGATGAAGTAGCGATCGCAGATGCAGCATCACAGTTTATGGCTGCAAACAGTGAAGAGACAATTAAGGAACTTGCGGTAACGGAAGATCAGGTAAAAACACTTCTGGAGCTTCAGACAATTCAGAAAAAGATGTATGATCCGGTTGTAGCAGAAGGAAAGATCACAGTTTCTGATGATGAAGCGAATCAGACAACCTTCACTTATGTAAGTATCTCTACAAGCGGTGATGATATAACTGATGAGGAGAAAAAGACTAAGAAAGAACAGGCTCAGGAGATTCTGGATAAGATGAAAGAGGATCCTACAGCAGATATGAGTGAGATTGCCAAGGGTGTAGATGACAGTTATTCTGCAGTACAGGGTAACTTTACAACCAAAGAGAGCAAAGATGAGGATAAAGATTCCGGCAGCGAGGCATATCCGGATGAGGTTCTGAAGGTTCTGAGAGGACTGAAGGACGGAGAAGTTGCAGACAATATTATTGAGACTGACACAGGATACTATGTAGTAAGACTTGACAAGATTAATGATGAAGATGCCACAGCTTCCAAGCGAGAATCTCTTCAGAATTCCAAAGAAAGTACCTATTTTACAGATACAACTGCTAAATGGCTGGATGAGGCAGATGTAAAGGTAGTTAAGAAAGTCATTAAGACACTTAAGATCACTGACAAACATACCTTCATGGCACCGACTCCTACCCCAGTTCCGGAAACACCGACACCTGAAGTGACAGAAGAGGCAACTCCAACACCGGAAACAGAGG
>UMKG01053786.1_pt1 | contig 10908 bp, 8 predicted proteins | sample 1966261 | NCBI WGS metagenome assembly UMKG01 (sample SAMEA4836169, study PRJEB28245) | human gut metagenome | biome: gut microbiome; material: fecal sample | place: Denmark | collected 2008 | reverse complement strand
GGACATGGTGTTCAACCACACCTCCACCGAGCATGAGTGGTTCAAAAAAGCACTGGCGGGCGACAAAAAGTACCAGGACTATTACATCTTCAAGGACGGCACGCCCGACTGCTACCCGACGAACTGGGTTTCAAAATTCGGCGGCCCTGCGTGGGAATATGTACCATGGCTCGGCAAGTGGTATCTGCACCTGTACGATGTTATGCAAGCCGACCTGAACTGGGAGAACCCCGCCGTGCGGGAGGAAATGGCCGACATCCTGCGATTCTGGAAGGCGAAGGGCATCAAGGGCTTTCGCTTTGACGTCATCAATGTCATCTCCAAGCCGGAATTTTATGAGGACGATTTTGAGGGCGACGGCCGCCGCTTCTACACCGATGGCCGAAACGTCCACAAATATCTGAAAGAGCTGGTCGCCGCGGGCGGCATCGACGGTATGATAACCGTTGGCGAAATGTCCTCCACCACGCTGGAAAATTGCATTGGCTACACCGCTGAGGGCAATCACGAGCTGACGATGTGCTTCAATTTCCACCACCTGAAGGTGGATTACAAGAATGGTCAGAAGTGGGAACTGATGCAGCCTGACCACATGGCGCTGAAGAAGCTGTTCCAGACCTGGCAGGAAGGAATGCAGGAGCACAACGGCTGGAATGCCCTGTTCTGGTGCAACCATGACCAGCCCCGTGCGGTGAGCCGCTTTGGAAGTGACGGAAAATATTGGAAACAAAGTGCCGAAATGCTGGCGGCAGCGATCCATTTTATGCGCGGCACCCCCTACATTTATCAGGGCGAAGAACTGGGCATGACGAACCCGCACTTCACATCCATTGACCAGTACCGTGATGTGGAAAGCCGCAACTACTATAAGATTCTGCGCCAGCAGGACAAGTCCGAGGAAGAAACGCTGGACATCATTGCACAGCGCAGCCGGGATGATTCCCGCACCCCGATGCAGTGGAATAGCAGCGAAAATGCGGGCTTCACCACTGGCACTCCGTGGATTGGTTTGGCGGACAACTACAAGGCCATCAACGCCGCTGCTGAGGTGGATGACCCAGATTCTGTGCGCAGCTTTTACAAGATGCTGGTGCATCTGCGCAAGACCCACAAGGTCATCAGCGAGGGCAAGATCAAGTTCTTGTACCCCGACAACGCGGATTTGTTAGCCTATCGCCGCTATGGTGCCGAAGATGGGGAAGAACTGCTGGTGCTGTGCAACCTGACTGAGCATGACGCACTTTACACCCTGCCAGAGGGCTGGGCAGACGCAGATAAGCTGCTGGGAAACTATCCTGACAGAAACGATGCCCTGCGTCCGTATGAGTGCCTGATCCTAACAAAGGCCTAAGATTTATTTCTCAAGTTTTTTCTCAAAACAAAAACAGGGTGCGCCCTGAATGGACGCACCCTGAAAATCCACAGACAAGAGCGATATGTACAACAGGGCGTTCCCCGTCGGGAACGCCCTGTTTCTCTCTGTACTGACAGTAAAACCGCTCCGAGCGTTCTGCCCGGAGCGGTTTTGCGTCAGCAGTATTTATGCAGAATGGGCACAGACAAAGGGAGAAGTCATGCGTCCTTGCACAGCTTGGTCAATTCTTCGATGGCGGCATCCTCGTCCGGGCCATCGGCGGCGATGGTCACGGTCTCGCCGCACTTCACGGCCAGACCCATTACGGCAAAGATCTTCTTCATGTCGGCGACTTTGCCGTTCTTAGTCATAGTGACTTTGCTCTCAAAGCCTTTGGCAGCTTTGCTCAGGATACCGGCGGGACGAGCGTGCAGACCTTCTTTGTCCTGAATGGTGATATCGATGCTCTTCATAAAAATCTCTCCTTTTTGGAATCGTTATTGTAAGTGCTCCAGCACATAGTTCATATCGGAAGTGGTCTTGAGCTGTTCCAGCGCATCCTCGTCTTCAAGGATCTCGCAGACATTGCCCAGCAGGTCAAGATGGTCGTTGCCGACACCGGCAATGCCGAACACGAGGTAGGCTTTTTCATCGCCGAAGTCCACGCCCTGCGGATATTGCAGCAGAACAACGCCGGACTTTTTAACGGTGCCCTTCTTCTGGCTGGTGCCGTGGGGAATGGCTACGCCCATGCCCATGTAGGTGCTCACCAGCTTTTCGCGCTCCACCATGGCATCGGCGTAACTGTCATCCACATAGCCCCGCTTTGCCAGCAGCGCACCGGCCGCACGGATGGCCTCCTCCTTGGTGACGGAGGGCAGACCCAGCTGGATGTCCTCCGCCTGGATCTTCATCACGGAACCGTTGGCTTTGGAAGCCTCGGTCACGGCAGCCGCCAGAGGGGCTACGGCTGCATTGCGCAGGTCGGATACGATCTCCTCATTGGCGGCAGCTTCGGCCTTGGCATCCAGTGCCGGGGTAGTGGAGGTCAGTGCGTTGTACAATGCGTCCAGATGCGGATCTGCAAGGAAGTTATCCAATGTAACAAGCTGTGCCTGCGGGGCGCACTTGGCGGCACGGTCAGCCAGAACGCGCTGGCAGACCACCACGTCCGCGTCAGCGGGGATGGTGTCCACGCTGGAGTTGGTCACGGTCAGGTCGGGGCGCTCCGCCTTAATGCGGTTGTGGAACTTGGTAGCACCCATGGCGCTGGAACCCATACCGGCATCGCAGGCAAAGACGATCTTGCGGATCTGGCCGACATTCACGGCAGTAGGCTCGGGGATCTCGCCCTTGGCCTGTGCCTTCATCTCTTTCATCTCGTTCTGGGCGTCGGTCAGGCTCTTGGTGTGACCGGAGGTCGCTTTCAGGATGACCGAGGACAGAACAAAGGAAACAGCACCGGCGATGACAACGCCCAACAGAACGGTGAGAATGGAATCCCGGGGAGCCATTGCCATGTAGGCGATGATGGAACCGGGAGAAGCAGGACCGGACAGACCTGCACCGGTCATAGAGTAAAACAGGATGGCACAGAAGTTGCCCACGATGGGGGCGATGATGATCACGGGGTTCATCAGGATGTAGGGGAAGTAGATCTCGTGGATGCCGCCCAGCAGGTGGATGATCACAGCACCGGGAGCGGACTGGCGGGTGGTGTCGTCCTTGCAGAAGAAGCAGTAGGCCAACAGGACACCAAGACCGGGACCGGGGTTGGCTTCCAGCATATACATGATGGAACGACCGGTCTCAGCAGCCTGGCTTGCACCGATGGGGCTGAAGATGCCGTGGTTGATGGCGTTGTTCAGGAACAATACCTTGGCAGGCTCAATAAAGATGGACACCAGCGGCAGCAGGCTGTGCGCCACAAGGAAGTCCACACCGGCGGTCAGCACGGTGAGGATGGCAGTCATGAACGGGCCGATGACGTAGTAGCCAAGGATGGCCAGCAGCATACCCAGAATGCCGATGGAGAAGTTGTTGATCAGCATCTCGAAACCGGCGGGGATATGGCCTTCCACCTTCTTGTCGAACTGCTTGATGACCCAGCCGGCCAGAGGGCCCATGACCATAGCACCCATCAGCATGGTGTAGTCCGAGCCGCAGATGCAGCCCACCACGGCGATGGCGGCGATGACACGGCCGCGGTCGCCTGCAATCATCTTGCCGCCCTGCCCTGCAATGAGGATGGGCAGCAGGTAGGTCAGCATCGGGGAGACCATGCTGGCCAGCTTTTCGTTGGGGAACCAGCCTGCTTCAATGAACAGAGCAGTGAGGAAGCCCCACGCGATGAATGCGCCGATATTCGGCATGACCATGCCGCTGAGGAACTTGCCAAAGCGGGAAACAGCGTTTTTCATTTGTAGCTCTCCTTTTTCACTTGAAAGGCAGGCGGTGCAGCTCCTGTGGCATGGGAGCTGCGGCCTGCGGACGGTTGTTCGGAGGAGCTTTCGTTTCGTTCTGGCACTATTCTAGCCGATACTGCGCCGGATTTCAATGGTGACAAGCGGTGGGGTTGTCACCGAAGGATGGTGACACCAGTGGGCTGATACGGCAACATTTCCAATAGATGCGCGGGTGATTTGTGCATATTTGCTGATGCGCCGGGATACAAGACGGGAACAAGGAAGCTTTTGTCACTGGGCAATGGTGACAAAAAACACACAACTTCTTTTCTGCGTTGGGGGCTGGCAGACGGGGTGGCACTATGTTACAATAGAAGCAATGGGTAACTTTTGGGAAAAGGAGAGAAGCAACATGGGTGCGGTGTATCGTGAGGAACTGTCGGCAAATGCACGGAAGCTGATCGAGCAGCTGCTCAGCCTTCCGCAGGGCTGGGTGACGGCGGCGGCGCTGGCTGAAAGCATCGGGGTCAGCCGCCGCACCGTGCTGCGGGAGCTGCCCGCTGTGGAGCAGTGGATGCAGGCTGCCGGGGCGCATTTTGTGCGGAATCCCGGCAAGGGTCTGCTGCTGGATGAAGCGCCGGAGCGGCGAGACGCACTGCGCACCCAGCTGAACAGCGGCGACAGGAAAGAACTTTCCCGCGCAGAGCGGCGGCAGCAGCTTTTGACAAGGCTGCTCAGCGAGCAGGAGCCCTGCAAAACAGCGGTACTGGCACGGGCGCTTGGCGTTTCGGAAAGCACGCTGTCTGCGGACTTGGATGAACTTGAGACCAAGCTACACCCCTACCGGGTGGAGATGTTCCGCCGCCCCGGCGTGGGGGTCTGGCTGCAGGGGGATGCTTCTTCCTACCGGAGGGTGGTGTCTGCCCTGCTGCGCAGCAGTATGCCGGAAAAGGAACTGGCAGAGGTGCTCTGCGGACGGATGCCGGAAAACGAGATTTTCTCGACCCTGCTGGATACAAAAACGGCCGAAAAGGTCTGGGCGGTTTTGCAGCAGTTTGAACAGGAAGAACAGCTCCATCTGCCGGATGCAGGTTTTCTGGCGCTGGCTATCCATTGCACCCTGACCATTCAGCAGCTGCGGCAGGGCGGCGACAAGGGCAGCGCCCCCAGAGGGCTGCGCCCGGCGGGCAATCATGCTGCCCGGCTGGTGGCGGCGCTGAACCGCGCCTTCGGGCTGACCCTGCCGTCTGAGGAAGCGCAGTATCTGGAACTGTATCTCTCCGCCTATCTGGGCGCAGAGGACCCTTGGGGCAGTGCGCAGGAGATGGAGTTGCGGAATCTGGAAGCCGCCCTTATCCGGGAAATGGAAAAGGCGCTGCATACAGACCTTTCCGGTTATACCTCTCTGCGGGATGACCTGTACTGCCACCTGCGCCCCATGCTGCTGCGGGTGGAGCAGAACATTCGTACCGAAAACCCCCAGCTGGACACCATCCGCACCGCCTACCCCGGCCTGTGGAAAGCCACCCGCGCCGCCTGTGATGCGGTGCAGCAGCAATTCGTTCTGCCCGCCATCTCGGACGCCGAAGCGGCCTACCTTGCCATGCACTTTGGCGCAGTGCTGGAACAGAATGCCATGTTCCGGCTGCGGCTGCGGGTGGTAGTGGCCTGTCCGCTGGGCATGGGCTCCAGCCGCTTTCTGGCTTCCCGGCTGGGAAACGAGTTTCCCTCTTTGCAGGTAGAGGGGTGCTGCTCGGTGCGGGAGCTGAACGCCGCCGACCTGCGTCGGAGAAAAATCGACTTCATTATCTCCACCGTGCCGCTGGAACTGGATTACCCGGCGGTGTGCATCAGCCCTTCCCTGCTGGAACCAGACCGTGCCGTGCTGAAGGACGCTATCACGCGGTACAGCCAGAACCGCGCAGAACCGGAACCGGCGGTGCAGCCTGTGCAGGATGCACCGCACGCAGGCTCCAAGCTGCAGTATTATGCACGCTTGACCCGGTCCATGACCGGGCTACTGGAACATCTGACCATCCAGCCCGTCAAGGCTCCCGGCAGCCGCGCTGCCCTCATCCATGCAGCGGCGCAGCTGTTCTGCCCGCAGGAAGCGGACGCCCGGCTGGTGGAGCAGCAGCTTCGCCGCCGTGAAACGCTGGGCGATACCTACATCAAACCCCTGTATGCCCTGCTGCTCCATTGCAGGACAAGTGCGGTAAAGGACTGCCGCTTGGGCTATCTGCAGGCACAGCCGCCGGTCTATGAGCCGGGGCGCATCGTGCTGGGGGCACTGGTGCTGCTGGCTCCGGACAACGGGAACGGCGTCCCGGTGGAGGTCATGCAGAATGTCAGCGGGCAGCTGATCGAAACGCCCCGGCTGATGGAGGCACTGCGCACCGGCCAGCAGCAGGAAGCGGCAGACTTGTTGGAACAGGGCTTTGACCGTGGCTTTTTTGCGGACTGCAAGCCGCCGCACACAAAATGAACTGAAAACGCACTCCCGGCTTTTGCCTTTTGGGCAGAACCGGGAGTTTTTTGTTGTTGTAACAAGATACCTATTAGAGAACTTTTGAGCCAAAAATCATGTATCCCAGAAAGTTGGCGAAAAGCACCAAAAACGCACAGTGCAATTTGTTGAAACAACAGCTTGACAGGGGCGAGAACTGTTGGTATTATAATGCCAGAGCTTTCGTTTCAACAGTTTCGAGTTTCATAACAACAATCATGAAGGAGGCTGTTGTTCCCATGATCTACACCGTAACATTGAATCCGGCGCTGGACAAGACCGTTGAGATCCCAAACCTTGCGCTGGACACCGTAAACCGGATCACCAAGATGCGTACCGATCCCGGTGGCAAGGGCATCAACGTCAGCAAGGTGATCGCAAAGCTGGGCGGGACCAGCAAGGCTATCGGCATTCTGGCCGGTAACAGCGGCAAAGCCATTCAGGACGCATTGGACGGTGAAGGGCTTGCCCACAACTTCCGTTTCGTGCCCGGCGAGACCCGCACGAACCTGAAGGTCATCGACCCGGAAAACCACACCAACACTGACATCAACGAGCCGGGCATCGAGGTAGATGCCCCGGAGCTGACCGCCCTGCTGTACGACCTGCTGAAGGAACTGAAACGGGGGGATATCGTGGTGCTGGCAGGCAGCCTGCCGAAGGGTGCCCCCAAGGACACCTACTACACATGGGTGGAATCCTGCAAAAAGGCAGGGGCAAAGGTCTTTCTGGATGCAGACGGTGAGCTGCTGGCAGAGGGGCTGAAGGCTGCTCCCTATCTGGTCAAACCCAACAACGACGAGCTTTCCCGCATGATGGGCCGGGAGCTGAAAACGCTGGATGAACTGGCCGATGCCGGTCAGGCGCTCATCCGCAGGGGCATCGAACATGTGGTGGTGTCCATGGGCGGTCGGGGTGCGCTGTATCTCCGCAAGGACAGCGTGATCGCCGCTCTCGCCTACGCCGAAGCGGAAGGGCTTAGCGAAGAAAACACCGTTCGCCTGTCCATCGCCACAGGAGCCGCCAATGTGATGTGCAGCGGCACACAGGCCGCAGAGCGCAGCCAGATCGAAGAACTGCTGCCGCGGGTCACCTTCCAGCATCTGTAAAACTTCTTGAAAACACAACGGTAACTGTTATAATAAAAGGAGAGTTTCATTATGAAAGTCAAAGCTGTTCGTCTGCACGCCGCCAACGATCTGCGTCTGGATACTTTTGAACTGCCAGAGATCAAGGACGATGAGATCTTGGTCAAGGTCGTTTCTGATAGCATCTGCATGTCTACTTACAAGTGCGCCATCCTCGGCACTGGTCACAAGCGTGTGCATCCGGATGTAGCCGAGCACCCCGCCATCATGGGTCACGAGTTCGCCGGTGATATCGTCAAGGTGGGCAAGGCGCATCAGGACAAGTTCAAGCCCGGCATGAAGTTCACCCTGCAGCCCGCCCTGAACTACAAGGGCACCATGTGGAGCCCCGGCTACTCCTACGAGTTCTTCGGCGGCGACGCCACCTACTGCATCATCCCTGCCGAGGTCATGGAACTGGGCTGCCTGCTGGAGTACAAGGGCCGTGCTTACTACGAGGCTTCTCTGGCCGAGCCTATGAGCTGCTCCATCGGTGCTTTCAACGCCGCCTACCACACCAAGATGGGTGTGTACCATCACGATATGGGCATCAAGAAGGGTGGCAAACTGGCGATTCTGGCCGGTGCAGGCCCCATGGGTCTGGGTGCTCTGACCTACGCACTGCACCGTGATGTGCGCCCCGGCATGGTGGTGGTCACCGATATCAACGAGGATCGTCTGGCCCGTGCGGAGTCCCTCTTCCCCCCGAAGGAGGTCAAGGAGAAGGACGGCATCGACCTGTACTTCGTCAACACCGCCAACATGGCAGACCCCGCTGCCGAGCTGCGGGAGCTGACCGGCGGTACCGGCTTTGATGATGTGTTCTGCTACGCCCCCATCGCGCCGGTGGTGGAGCTGTCCAGTGCTGTGCTGGGTCGTGACGGCTGCCTGAACTTCTTTGCAGGCCCCACCGACAAGCAGTTCAGCGCCAAGATGAACTTCTACGATGTGCACTACAATTCTACCCATGTCATGGGCACCACCGGCGGTAATACCGCCGACATGATCGAGTCGCTGGAACTGACCGCCGCTAAGCGCATCGACCCGGCTGTGATGGTCACCCACATCGGCGGTCTGAACGCCGCTGCCGAGACCACCCTCAACCTGCCCAAGATCCCCGGCGGCAAAAAGCTGATCTATACCCACCTGACCATGCCCCTCATCGCCCTGACCGATCTGCGTGCCAAGGGCGAACAGGACAACGACCCCCGCTATACCGCACTGGCTGACATCGTGGATGCCCACAACGGCCTGTGGTGCCCGGAAGCAGAGGAATATCTGCTGGCAAACTTCAACCCGGAGGACTAAGCGGAACGTGCCATGGGACAGGACAAACGCAAACAGGAGGAATCCCCCATGGAACAACGCCGCAATCAAATCGTGGAGCTGGTGAACCGCAAAGGCAGCATTAGCTTTGCCCAGCTCAAGGAAGCTTTCTCTTCCGTTTCGGAAATGACCCTGCGCACCGACCTGAAAGCACTGGATGAAGCCCGCCGTGTGGTGCGGGTGCATGGCGGTGTCAAGTCGGTGGAGCAGGTGGTAGGCACAGACGACCTGCTGAGCCGCCGTTCCGCCCGCAATGCCGAAGCAAAGCAGATCATTGCCGAAAAAGCCACTGCTCTGCTGCGCCCCAACACCACCCTGTTTCTGGATTCCGGCAGCACCGCCACAGCAGTGGCCCGGTGCATCCCGGATCAGCCCATACTCATCTACACCAGCGGCCTGAGCTGCGCCATGGAGCTGGCAAAGCTGGAAAAGCCCCATGTGTCCCTGCCGGGCGGCAGCCTGAACCGGTTCAGCATGAGCGTCTGCGGTGCACAGAGCATCCAGACGATGGAGGGCATCAACTTTGATCTGCTGCTGCTGGGCGTGACCAGTTACAGCCCGGAAACCGGTTTTACCTGCGGCGTGGAGGATGAAGCACGGCTCAAGCAGACCGTGCTCCGCCGCTGTGAGCAGAAAGCCGTGCTGCTGGATTCCTCCAAAATCGGACTGAAAAGTACGTTCCACATCTGCGAGCTGTCCGATATTGATATTGTGATCTCGGACGGAAAGCTGCCCGTAGAATTTTTACAGGCCTGCAGGAACGCAGGCGTAACGGTACTATAAAAGGAGCATTATTATGAAGATCATCCGCGCAAAAGATTATCAGGATATGTCCCGCAAAGCGGCCAACATCATCTCCGCACAGGTCATCATGAAGCCGGACTGTGTACTGGGTCTTGCCACCGGCGGCACCCCGGTGGGCACTTATGCCCAACTGGTGGACTGGTACAACAAAGGCGATTTGGATTTCTCCGAGGTCACTACTGTCAATCTGGACGAGTACCGCGGCCTGCCCAAGGAGCACCCCCAGAGCTACTGGTATTTCATGAACGAGAACCTGTTCAGCAAGGTGAATATCGACCCGGCCAAGACCAACCTGCCGGACGGCACCAATCTGGACACTGCCGCCGAGTGTGCCCGTTACAACGGTATCATCCACAAGCTGGGCGGCATCGACCTGCAGCTGCTGGGCATCGGCCCCAATGGTCATATCGGCTTCAATGAGCCGGGCGAAGCCTTTGAGCTGGAGACCCACTGCATCGACCTTGCGCCCACTACCATCGAAGCCAACAAGCGCTTCTTTGACGGCAACGAGGCCCTTGTCCCCAAACAGGCATACACCATGGGCATCAAGACCATCATGCAGGCACGCAAGGTGCTGGTGGTAGCCAACGGTAAAGCCAAGGCACAGGCCGTCAAGGACGCCGTGACCGGCCCTGTGACCCCTGCCTGCCCCGGCAGCATCCTGCAGCTGCATCCGGACTGCATCCTTGTGGCAGACGAGGAAGCACTGAGCCTGCTGTAAACTCCCAAAGCCAACCTCTTCATTTACCATAATTTTGCTCAAGATCCAACCAAAGCACAGAAAGAGCCGGACTCGTTGCACGGGTTCGGCTCTTTCTGTCAGAAATAAGATTTATCTTGCAATCTTACGCAAAATGTGGCATATCCATTATACGAAACATTGTTTGAGATGCACGTTCCACCGTTCGATGATGTATAAATGGAGGTGCCTGCCATGACCGCCGTGATCTATGCCCGCTATTCCAGTGACAACCAGCGCAAAGAATCCATTGAAGGCCAGATTCGCGAGTGCACGGCCTATGCGGAAAAGAATGGCATCACCATGCGTTGGATGTTACCATGGCGCAGAGGTCAGAACTGGATTATCTCATCTATAATGACCCACTGGGCTATGCTGATTTGATTCTGAATGGTAACCCGGAGGAATATTTGAAGAAAGTGGCTGGGAGTCATGGATTAGAAGATTGACCACGCTATAAAGATTCCCTAAAAAAACAGTTCCCATCTGTACGACAAAATTACAGATGGAAACTGTTTTTATGTGCGGATAGAACATTCGGTGCAACTCGACAACAGTTGCGGGTGATCTTTATACATTTTCTGTGCTGCGCGCCTGCCCACTTTTCTTGCTGCTCAAACGGAGAAAAACACAACGGAGTTATTGAT
>UMKG01066838.1_pt1 | contig 10983 bp, 7 predicted proteins | sample 1966261 | NCBI WGS metagenome assembly UMKG01 (sample SAMEA4836169, study PRJEB28245) | human gut metagenome | biome: gut microbiome; material: fecal sample | place: Denmark | collected 2008 | reverse complement strand
GGCGATCACAATACGGCCTTTGCTTTCACCCTGGCTGCCGCTGGCGGCAATGGCGGTTTTGATCACTTCAAAAGCAGCCTGGGTCGCCGTGGCGGATTGCAGCAGCTGCGGCAAAAAGATGGAGCCTTTTTCAAAGGCATCGCCCACCACATCCAGCGCGGGGATCAGCGTTTCGTTCACCACCTGCAAAGGCTCGCGGGTTTTCAGGGCTTCCCCTGCAGCGGCGCGGGCTTCGTTTTTCAGGCCGCGGCGCACGGCTTCAAACAGAGCATCGGCCCCTGCTGCACCGTCCGCCGGGGCGGCGGCATCAGTTTTTGCCACCTGGGAGGTCTGCACCTGCACATTGGCATAGGCGGCAACGTAATCATTGCACTTTTCGTCCTGGCTGGTCAGCACACGGTAGGCGCGCACGGCGGCCATCATTTCCGGCGTGTTGGGGTTCATGATGGCAAGGTCCAGCCCGGCCTGCATGGCCAACGTCAGGAAAGTGGTATTCATGTAGCCGCGGCAGGGCAAACCAAAGCTGATGTTGGAAACACCCAGCACGGTGCGCACGCCCAGTTCCTTTTTGCACATGGTAATGGCTTTCAGGGTTTCGGCAGCGGCGCTCTGCTCGGCAGAAACCGTCAGCGTCAGGCAGTCGATGTAAACATCCCCGCGGGGAATGCCGATAGCATCCGTTGCGGCCACAATGCGCTTGGCAACCTCAAAGCGGCCCTCTGCCGTTTTGGGAATGCCGTGTTCATCCAGTGCCAGACCAACCACGGCGGCGCCGTACTTTTTGCACAGGGGCAGAATGCTGTCCAGCACCTTCTGCTCGCCGTTGACCGAGTTGACGATCGGCTTGCCGTTATAAATGCGCAGCGCGCGGGCCAAAGCATCTTTGTTGGAAGAATCCAGCTGCAATGGCAGGTCGGTGATGGATTGCAGCTCCCGCACCAGCATTTCCAGCGTGGCGGGTTCGTCAATATCCGGCAGACCGGCGTTCACGTCCAGCAGCTCGGCACCGGCTTCGGCCTGGGCTACGGCCTGGGCGCAGGCATAGGCGCTGTCGCCCTCCCGCAGGGCCTGCTGCAAGCGCTTTTTGCCGGTGGGGTTGATGCGCTCGCCCACCACGGTAATGCCGTTTACCTCCACGCAGCGCACGGGGGTACACAGGCGGCTGCGCACAATAGGGGTTTTGGCGGCGGGGGTTTTATCCTGGGTCAGCTCTTTCAGCAGGCGGATGGATTCCGGCTCAGAGCCGCAGCAACCGCCCAGCATGGAAATTCCGGTGGGCAGGTAGGCGGCCATCTCAGCGGCAAACTCCGCCGGGGTGATATCATAGCTGCCGTCCAGGTTCGGCAGGCCCGCATTGGGCTTGACAAACACCGGCATACCGGCGGGCACCACACGGCAGAGCCGCTGAGCAAAGGGCAGGATTTCCTTGGGGCCCAGCGAGCAGTTGATGCCCACGGCGTCCGCACCAAGGCCGGCGGCGGTAATGCCGTAGCTTTCCACTGTGCAGCCGGTAAAGGTACGGCCACGGGCCTCAAAGCTCATCGAGGTAAACACCGGCAGGTCACAGTTTTCCTTTGCGGCCAGGATGGCGGCTTTCAGCTCATACAGGTCGGTCATTGTTTCCAGAAAGACGAGGTCTGCCCCGGCTGCGGCACCGGCGCGCACCATCTCAGCAAACTGGGCGCAGGCATCCTCAAACGGCAGGGTACCGGCCGGGGCCAGCAGCTCGCCGATGGGGCCGATATCCAGTGCCACCAGGGCACCGGTTTCCTGCGCGGCGGTCCGGGCACATGCGATGGACGCTTCGATCACCTGCTGTACAGTGTAGCCGGTTCCCTTCAATTTACGAGGGTTGGCGCCAAAGGTGTTTGCCAGCAGGATATCCGCCCCGGCGCGGGCATAGTCCCGGTGGACGGCAGTGAGCACATCCGGCATGATAAAGGCGGCCAGTTCCGGCTTTTGTTCTGTGGTCAGGCCGCGCAGCTGCAGCTGGGTGCCCATGGCGCCATCCAGCATAATAAAGCGGCGGCGGGCAAATACTTCCTCAATTTTCACAGGTGGTTCCCCTCTTTCTGTATTCGCACTTTTCGCGCAGCAGGCAGTGCCCGCACCCGGCGCGGGCCCCCGTTACCGGGTGGTCCGCCACGCCAAGGATGGCTGTTACGCTTTTGCGCGGGGTCAGCAGATTTTCCGGCGTGACCGCCATGCCAAGGCCGCGCACGGTATCCAGCGCAATGGCAAACGGCTGCTGCAAAGTCAGCGGGCAGTCCCCATAGCCGGGGGAAAAACGCCCCGTCAGGTAGTGCCCCTGCGCCTGCACGCTGGTGCGGATCTCGGCTTCCAGCGCGTTGCACAGCTCTTCCATCACAGCGGAAGCCATCGCATCCACCACAGCGGCCAGGGCAATATCCGTCAGCTCCAGGCGGCGCATCAGGGTATCAGCCCCGCTGCCAAGGGTAACGGCCATCAGCACCATGGCATCGCAGCCGCGCAGGTGGCGGGCAATATCATTCCCGGCGTTCTGCAGCGGCAGGGCGGTCAGCGGCAGCTGTTTCCACACGCCGCGCGGGGTGGCGGCGGCGCGCAGGGCGTCCTCGGCTTTTTGCAGCAGCACCTGGGATGCAGCATCCGGCTGCCAGCCCCCTGCCCCAAGGTAGCGAAGGGTTTCGGCGCGGGTATCGTTTTGCGGGTAGGCTAATTGCACAGCGTTTCACTCCCCCTCTATGGGGCCAACAGGCCGATTACAGCAGGTCCTTGATGCCCTCATACACAGCGGCGGCAACCTTGGCGTCATTCATGGCATACAGGTGCACACCGTCCGCGCCGCCTTCGATCAGATCTCGCAGCTGCTGCACGGCATAGTCAATACCGGCAGCATACAGGCTTTCGGGGTCGTCCTGGTAGCGGGAGATCATGCGGGTAAACTCCGAAGGCAGGCTGGCGCTGGAAAGTGCCACCGTGCGCTCGATCTGGCTGCGCTTAACGATGGGCATAACACCGGCAGACACCGGCAAAGTGATGCCTGCACGGCGGGCCAGGTTCAAAAAGCGATAAAAGTGCATATTATCAAAGAACAGCTGGGTCAGCAGGTGGGTGGCCCCGGCCTCCTGCTTAAAGCGCAGGTTGGCAACATCCTGGGCCAGGGTAGCGGCTTCGGGGTGGCCTTCGGGGTAGCAGGCAGCGTGGATATCAAATTCCGGCTGGGTCTGCCACACAAACTGGGCCAGGTCGCTTGCGTGGGCAAAGTCCGGGCTTTCGGGGCGGGTGGGGGTGCGGTCGCCGCGCAGGGTCAGCACGTTGCGCACACCGGCGGCATTCAGCTGGTCCAGCAGCTGGGCGGCCTTTGCCTTATCGCTGCCCATGCAGATCATATGGGCCAGCGGCTCTACGTTCAGGTCGTTTTTCAGGAATTCGGCCACTTCCACAGTGGAAACGCCGCCCGTGGAGCCGCCTGCACCGTAAGTAACGCTGATAAAATCCGGGTTAAGGGTGCGCATGGTGCGCAGGGTGTCCTTCATTTTACCAAAGTTGGCGGTCTGCTTCGGGGGGAAGCACTCGATGGAAAACACGCAAGGCTTGCGCTTGAACATCTGGGAGATCTGCATAGGATTCATCCTCCTGTATTTTTATTACTTTCCTCTATTTCTACCTAATTAAAACTTTTGGGGCGTGCGGGAACACTTTCCTGCCGACTTACTGGGGTCAGGCACACAGAGTCAGGCTGCCGGGGGTTACGCGGCGGGAGCCAGCTCTTCGTCCGGCTGTTTTGCCGTCTGCACAGTAAAGCTGCCGTCCGCCTGGGCGGTCACGGTCACCGTGCCGTACAGGTCGGTGCGGTAAAAGTCAATGCCCTCATCCTGCATTTCCTGGATAACCTCGCGGTGGGGGTGGCCGTAATCATTGTTCAGGCCGCAGCTGGCAACCACAAGCTGGGGCTGCACCTGCCACAGCAGTGTTTGGGTGTTGGATGTGGACGACCCATGGTGCCCGGCCTTGAACACGGTGGACCGCAAGCGGAACGGATATTGCTCCGCCAGGGCGGCTTCCTCGTTGCGCTCGGCATCGCCGGTATCCAAAAAGGTAAAGTTCCCGGCTTCAAACCGCAGGCAGAGCGACATATCATTTATTGCATCGTCACTGCCCGCCGTATCGGCATCCACACCGGGCAGCAGCACGGTCAATGTGCCGGTGCCGATGGTGTACTGCTGGCCGGTATAGGCAGTTTCCACCGGTACGCCGCATTCCTGGGCGGTTTGCAGGGTGCGCTGGGTCTGGCCGGTCACGTCAGTTTCGCTCAGGTCGGGGGTCAGCAGGGTCTGCACATCAAAGTTCTGCAAAACGGCCTGCATGCCGCCCACATGGTCGGCATGGGGGTGGGTCATCACCAACAGGTCCAACTGGCTTACACCATAGCTGCGCAGGTCCTGCACAAGGTTCTGCCGGGCATCCTTGGGGCCTGCATCAATCAGGCAGGCCGCACCGTTCTGCAAAATCAGCACGGCATCCCCCTGCCCCACATCCAGGAACACCACTTCGGTTTCCCCCTCCGGCAGCGGGGCTGTGGTTTCGCTCTGGCTGGGTTCCAGGCCAACCCATTGGTAAATCTGGTCCCAGCTGGGCACAAAACCGTTGCCGCCGTAATTTTCGACCACATACAAGGCAACGGCGATGAGAACAGCGGCCACAACGGTCCACACCTGGGGGCGGCGGCAGGAATGGCGGCAATCCCTGCCCCGCCGGTATTTACTCACCCTGGCCCAGCTGGCGTTCCTGCCACTGGGCGCGGGTCAGCAAAACGGCACGGGGCTTGGCGCCCTCATAGGGGCCGATAATCTTTTCCTGTTCCATCTGGTCCATGATGCGGGCCGCACGGGCATAGCCCAGCTTGCAGCGGCGCTGCAAAAGGCTGGTGGATGCCTGCCCGGCTTCGATGACGCATTCCACCGCCTGTTCAAACATGGGGTCGCGGCTGCCGCTGTCATCGTCCGAATCGGAGCTGCTGCCCTTGCCGCCCTTTTCGGCCACGGCACGGCGCTCCATCTCGGCAATCATCTCTTCATCATACTGGGCGCTGGAAGTGGATTTGATAAAGTTCAGCACAGCGCTGATCTCTTCATCCGTCACAAAGGTACCCTGCACACGCACGGGCTTGGAAGCACCGACCGGCAGGAACAGCATATCGCCGTTGCCCAGCAGCTTTTCGGCGCCGCCGCTGTCCAGAATGGTGCGGGAGTCGATCTGGCTGGAAACTGCAAATGCAATACGGCTGGGGATGTTGGCTTTGATCAGGCCGGTGATAACGTCCACGCTGGGGCGCTGGGTTGCCACAATCAGGTGGATACCGGCCGCACGGGCTTTCTGGGCAATGCGGCAGATATAATCTTCCACCTCTTTGCCGGCAACCATCATCAGGTCGGCCAACTCGTCAATGATAATGGCGATATAAGGCAGGTGTTCCAGCACATCGGGGTGCTGCTTGGCCAGCTTGTTATAGCTCTTGATATCGCGCACATTGTTTTCGGCAAACAGCTTATAGCGGCGCTCCATCTCGGCCACACTGGCCCCCAGGGCACCGGCGGCCTTGCGCGGCTCGGTCACAACGGGCATTAACAGGTGGGGAATGCCGTTGTACTCAGCCAGTTCCACCACCTTGGGGTCGATCAGAATCAGTTTGACATCTTCCGGACCGGAGCGGAACAAAAAGCTGATGATGATCGAGTTGACGCAGACGGATTTACCGCTGCCGGTGGAGCCGGCGATCAGCAGGTGGGGCATTTTACACAGGTCCGCCACCTGGGCTGTACCGGCAATATCTTTGCCCAGCGCCATGGTCAGTGGGCTGCGCATGTTGATGTAGTTCTGGGATTCAAACACCCCGCGGATGCTGACGGTAGACCGGATCTTGTTGGGCACCTCGATACCGACGGCGGGTTTGCCGGGAATGGGGGCTTCGATACGCACACCGGCGGTGGCAAGGTTCAGGGCAATATCATCCGACAGGCTGGTGATACGGCTGACCTTGATGCCCGCCTGGGGCTGCAGCTCATACCGGGTCACGGAAGGGCCGCGGCAGATATCCAGGATATGGGTCTTAACACCAAAGCTGTCCAGCGTGTTCACTAGGATATCGGCGTTTTTCTTCATCTCGGCGGCCGCACCGCGTTCATCTTCCGGCTTGGCCGCATTGAAAAGGTTCAAAGATGGGTAAGTATACGGCGGGAACTCCTCTTTGGCCTGGGCGGCAAAGGCTGCCGTAGCTTCGCTGCTGGCATCCTCGTCCGCTTCGCGGGCTGCACCGGCGGGTGCGGTGGCTGCCGGGGCGGCAGGGGCTTTCGCCATTGCTTTGGCCACGCTGGGCGGGCTGGAAATGGGAGCCGAAACCGAATTTCCCATGCTGGAAGATACCCGCAGCCGGTTGGGGCTGCCGGGGCGGCGTTCATCCGTTACGCTGTATACTTTAGGCGCAACGGCGGCAGGCTGGGCCGTGGGCTGCGGTGCCGGGGCCTGCACGCTGACCCGCCCGGTGAGCAGATCCGATACCGGAATTCCGGCGTTCCAGGCAGCCTTGGCTGCATCGAAACCGCCCTGGTCAAAGCTGCCGCCCAATGTGGGGATGGCTGTAACAGGGGCAGGCGCTGGCTGGGTGGGTTCCGGCACCAGCGGTGTTTCAAAACTATCCGCGCTTTCGCTGCTGCCAATGTCATCCGGTTCCGGCAATTCCTCTACCGGCTCCAGTGGGGTGGCAAAATCTTCCACCGAGGCGGCAGGTGCGTTATCCTCCGGTTCCGGGGTCAGCGGGGTTTCAAAACTTTCCGCTTCATCCTCATCGGGCAGGCCCACATCGGCACCGGCCACGGGGGTATCCCGCCCGGTCACGGCGCGCTGGATCAGGTCATTCAGGCTGTCTTCCTCCACCGGGGCTTCCTCAGCCTGCTGGGCTTCCGGTTCCAGGTGCAGCTCAAAGCTTTCTTCCTGCGGCTGGGGCTGGGGTTCCGGCTGGGGCGCGGGGTACTTGCGATGATTCAACTGCTCCAGCGGGTCAAGGCCAAAGGTGCCGCCGGGGCCGATCTCAATTTTCTGCAGCGGGTCATGCTGCACGGCGTTCTGCAAAGCGCGCTGGGAAGCATCCGGCCCCAGGTCCACATCAAAGTCCGAACGCTGGGCAGGCGGGGCAAAGCTTTGGGTGCGCTGCACGCCTTGGGGCGCAGCCTGGGCACGCTGCATATCGGGGTATGTTGCGGTGCCGGGCTGCGTATACGCCTGCTGGGGCTGGGCCGCCGGCTGGCCGGCCTGCGCTGCGGCGGCTGCCTGGTCGGCAGGGTTTGCCTGGGCCGCATTGCGGCGGGCGGCTTCCTCCTGTTCCAGATAGGGGGCCACATCAAAGGGGCGGCGGGTGCCAGACTGCGGCGTGGCCGGAGACTCACCGGCCATGGGCGGCAGGCTGCCGGTCAGGTTTTCAAGGGATTCTTCCTCCGCTTCATGGCCAAACAGCTGGGTATCATAAGCGGTTTCTTCCTCCGCACGGGCGGCGCGGCGTGCTTTGAACTCCTGAATATAATAGCTGATGAACTGCACCACATCCACCGGGGTAACGGCAAAAAACACCATCAGCCCCATCAGGATGACAATAATCATGACGATATTGGCACCGGGACGGCCACAGACGGCCAGCAGCGATGCGCCGATGGGCACGCCCAGCACACCGCCGGTCCAGAACTTGCGCTGCCCCCAGGCAAACAGCATCTTGACGGTCTGCCAGGGGGTATCCCCTACCTTAAAGTCCGAGAAGATGACCGCCGTACCGGCCAGCAGTACCGCCAGCAGCAGCACCTTGCCAATGAAAGTGCCCACATGGTAACCGGATGCCAGCAGATAGGCCAGATACAGCAAAAACGGGCCGACAAAATATGTAACCACGCCAAAGGTGCCAAACAGCCAGCTGCGCAGAACATTCCAGAAGCTCTGCCCCGGCACCAGCACCAGCGCAATGGCCAGAATGCCAAACCCGGCCAGCACCACGCTGCGGATCAGGTTTTGCTGCTGGGCGCGGCGCTGTTCCAGCCTGGACATCCGCTTTTTGCTGCCGGAGGCCGAACTGTTGTGTCTGGCCCCGGAGCTGCTGCTTTTACTGCTTTTGCTGCCGGAGGCGCGGTATGTGTTTTTACTGTTTTTTCCGTTTTTGGCGGAACTTGAACGTGCCATGCTCTCCCTACCTCTTTACTATAATATGCGTATATTCAGACTGCCCTGTTCAGCGGGCAACCATTGTTGATTTGCTTTGGCGCGGCGGGCCCTGCCCCCGTTTTGAACGAAAGTTCGTTCGCCTTTTATCTGGCAGCGGGCGGCCATTAAACAGCATCCGGCGGCCCCGCATAAAGAGACTTTCCGCGCAGTGATTTTATCTGCCATCCGCCACGGCGGCTGTGCCGTGCTGTTTTGGGCAGGGGCATACTGCCCCTTATAGCATAAGGTATATTGTAGCATGAAAACGCCCGCTTGTAAAACCCCTTTCTCTTTCTATTTTCATCAAAGCCTTTCCGCCCACTGGCGGGCAGCGCCCCCTCAATATCCGGTTTTCCCGGCGTCGATTTCGGCATACAGGTAGCGCAGCGCATCGCCCAGGTTGCCGATGGCGTCGATCAGCCCCTCTTCCACAGCCTGTTCCCCGCCCAGCACGGTGCCCATATCCATCACCAGCTCCCCGGTATTGTGCATCAGCTGGGTAAAGCGCTTGGCACTGATGCCGGAATGCCCCGCCACAAAGCTGACGATGCGCTCCTGCATCTGCTCAAAATAGCGCAGGGTCTGGGGCACCCCCAGCACCATGCCGGAGTGGCGCACCGGATGCACCGTCATGGTGGCGGTGGGCACAATAAAGCTTTTGCGGGCCGAAACCGCCAGCGGGATGCCGATGGAATGCCCGCCGCCCAGCACCAGCGTTGCGCTGGGCTTGCTGACGCCGGAGATCAGCTCCGCCAAAGCGAGCCCGGCTTCCACATCACCGCCCACGGTATTCAGGATGACCAACAGCCCCTCAATGGCGGGGTCCTCCTCAATATCCACCAGCTGAGGGATCACATGCTCATACTTGGTGCTTTTCTGGTTATCGGGGGCCAGGCTGTGGCCCTCAATGGTGCCGATCACCGTCAGGCAATAAATGGCATGGCGGCCCTTGGTGGCGGGCACAATGCCGCTGTCCGTGATCAGGTCATGTTCCAGCCGCATGCGCTCCACATCCTTGGCGTCCTTGGCAGCATGGGGGGCGGGCTGTTGTTTTGGGGTACGGTTTGGCATGGCGGGGGTCCTTTCCTTCCGACAAAATCGGTGCGCCGGGCAGTGAAAAACCCGGCTATACCCTGACAGTATGCCCTGCTGGTACGCTTTTTTATGCACAGAGGAGCGCGACTGAGCAAAAAAAGCGCGGAAAAACTTAGATAAAAAATTGACAATCGGCACAAGATTGATTATACTTTTACTAGAATTTACATCGGAATCACACAAGAGGCAGGGTGTTCCCTTTACCCCTGCCCGGAGAACGGGAGATTAGTCTTTATGTCATCAACAATGCAAAACAAAGCATCGTTGCCCGTGATCAAGCGGCTGCCCAAATATTACCGCTACTTGAGCAACCTGCAGGCAGATGGGCGTGATAAAATTTCTTCCAGCGAGCTGGCCCGCATGATGGGCACCACCGCCAGCCAGGTGCGGCAGGATTTCAACTGTTTTGGCGGTTTTGGCCAGCAGGGCATCGGCTACAAGGTGGATGTGCTGCTTACCGAGATTGGCAAACTGCTGTTTGGCAACGGCGAGCTGCTGCCTACCGTGCTGATCGGTGCTGGCCGCCTGGGCACGGCGGTCTCCAGCTTTATCAGCCGCGATACCAACGGCTACAAATTGATTGCCGCGTTTGATGTCAACCCCGCCCTGGAGGGCAAGGAGATCAGCGGCGTAACCATCCGCCCACTGTCCGAGCTGGAAAGCTTCTGTGCGGCGCACAAGCCGGTGGTCGCCGTGCTGTGCGTGCCGCGCCAGAGCGCCATGGACCTTTCGGACGAGCTGGTTCGGCTGGGTATTCAGGGCTTCTGGAACTTCAGCCACTATGATCTTTCGGTCGTTTATCCGCAGGTCACAGTGGAAAACGTCCATTTGGGCGACAGCCTGATGAGCCTTGGCTACCGGTTGCGCAACCATGATGAATAAAAGCCGGGCACACAGCACATGACTGTTTCCGGCGGGGTGTACCCCAGCGCCTGCCCTGGCATGGGTGCAGGATCCTGTGGTACACCCCGATTTTCATGCTGTTTTTCACTTTATTTTAATAAGGAGCCAAACATGGCAAAGCTATATTACCGTTACGGCGCAATGAACAGCGGCAAAACCACGGCGCTTTTGCAGGTTGCTTTCAATTATAACGAACGCGGCATGCGGGTGCTGATTCTGAAAGCCAGCGTGGACACCAAAGGCGGCGATCATATCGTTTCCCGCCTGGGGGTCAGCCACAAGGTGGATGTGCTGGTCAGCCCGGACATGGACATCCTGGATATCGTCCGGGCCGATACCGCCGCCCATGGCAGCGCCCCTGCCTGTGTGCTGTGTGACGAAAGCCAGTTCTTTACCCCGGCGCAGGCCGAGCAGCTGTTTTTGGTCACGGTGGACCTGAACATTCCGGTCATCTGCTATGGGCTGCGGGCAGACTTTATGAACCGCGGTTTCCCCGGTTCCACCCGCCTTCTGGAGCTGGCCCACACGATCGAGGAGATGAAAACCATCTGTGCCTGCGGCCGCAAAGCCACCTGCAACGGCCGCAAGGTGAACGGCGAGTTCGTGTTTGAGGGCGCCCAGGTTGCGATTGACACAGTGGATGCTGTAGAGTATCAGAGCCTTTGCCCCCAGTGCTGGTACCGGGAATACCGCGCTTTCCTGAAACGCCACCCCGCGCACCAGTGATCCATTCTTTTATTTCAATCTGTGTTCTGCCCTTTT